>Ga0123342_1011086_pt1 | contig 10028 bp, 5 predicted proteins | sample Turbeawhitnodule_FD_89960 | JGI IMG/M metagenome (GOLD analysis project Ga0123342, IMG submission 89960) | Root nodule microbial communities of legume samples collected from Mexico - Turtle bean Mexico white nodule | ecosystem: Host-associated > Plants > Roots > Nodule | place: Mexico: Nepantla...
TTCGAGAGGGAACTATTGACGGAGATTAATGCTGCTCCGGCCCAGTTGTATCCTAATAGCTGGGCTTTCGTCAAGACCTTTGACATACTCTTTGGCTTTCTGGGGTGTGCACCCTCGGTTGATTCTCTACACTTTTTCCTTTCATTCAAATAGCCTTCATTTTCACTTTTTTTTTTTTCCGTTTCCTTCAATTTTCATTCTCTCAAATCTAATCTTTAATCCAAATACTAAAGAAAATAAGTATCTTACTTAACTCATCTAATATATTTTTTTTGAAATAAATGGACCATCAGATCGAATATTTAAATATAATTATATAACTATGAAATTGATTGGATTATGAGTGTTTATATTATTATACCAACCCTGGTTAAAATTAGCCAACAAATTATTAATAATAAACTGTTCTTTGGTTCAGATTTTGTGATGTAAAGCATCACTCCTCCACAAAGAAAAACTTCAATTCATCTACATCTTTTTTGACTGGTAGCTAAATGCAGACTTCTTGTTAAAGTGATTGAGAGCAAATTTAGAATGATTTACATAATGCATTTTTTCCTAATTTTTATTTATTTAATCAGGCTTTAAACATAATGTACATATCTGCATAATTTCTGTTAACCATTCAAATGAAATAACAATAATAGGATGTGATATAATGAGGAAGTTAATTGTTTCAATAGGGAGTGAACATGTTTGTTGGCATTCACATATTGTTGACATTATTTGATTTTTCTAACCTGTCATTGCATCATATACCATGAAACCTCCACAATAGTTCTCTTGATGGAAGATGGTTACTTACAAGTTGTCATCAGATTCCACCTGTATACCTGTTTTGTTAGTGATCTCTCTATTTCTACATTAATCTTGCATTTTCTTCAACTTCTCTTACCATGCAAGAAGATTCAATCATTAAACATAGTCATAGTCTGAGATTTATCCTCTCAGACATCCTCATTATATCAGAAAATATCCTATCACCTCCAATATCTACTCCTGTAGCCCCACCAGCTACTAGTAAAACATCTTCAATTAAGGCAACATTTCCCACAATGTTGGAACTTTTCCCTGAGAGAACTCTACTCCTATCAATAAGACTACCTCTTTGTTTGACCAGATACTCTCTTGCATAGGTAGCCAAGCCAGATGGGTTGAACCGTGTTCTTCCACGCCATCCTTTGACACACATGAATCCTGAGCTTACAATGGACACACTCTCATCACCATCCACAGAATAAACACCATTCTGTGACCAACTTTCTTCTTTTCCATCTTCTGGACCATCAAATTGGAAAGGAATACTTTTGGACTTGTCAGAAGGGACCAATTTTTCATGAGGAATTCCAACACCATATAGACAGTATATTTCCATATCCGGAGCATTAGGTAGTCTGAATCATAAATTCATGTTAATTTTCTTAAAACTTACTAATCAAATGAGAATTAATGATCAAAAGTAGTGTCAATATCTTAGAGCTTGCAAGGTGTGATACTTCAATTCATTACAAAAAGAAGCAAAAATTGCTCCTACTGAGCATCTAAAGCTGAGGCGTAATTTGAGTACCAACAATTCTATAACCATGACAGATGAGTGAAAGTAAAACTAAACTAAGAAAAGGAACTTCTGAATACTAAAGTTATGTCAAGAATAAAATAATGTCGCTGAATCTTTTAAGGAAAACCTAGGAAAAATTTTGCATGAATCTGCATACTTACTTGGTCTCAAGCGAATTAGACCAGTATTTGTAATGAGCATATTTTGGATCCTCCAAGTTCTCTGCTATCCCATAAGAGAAGTGAGCCTCACCACGCTTCATCATTGTTGGAGCCACAAAGTTAGGTAGATCAAAAGCTGTTCTTGCAATATAAGCCCTGTTTTTAGTCACTTCTGGAATGCTTTTTCTGCTGATATCATCATTATCAGTCCACACAGCCTTGCGAGATAAGTTGAAGGTGGCAGAATTACCACCCCGTGAAATTTCCTGCTGATGAGAAGACACATGAATCATTGTTGTTCTAATATATATACACATTCCTATCATAATTACACTGATGAGAGTATAAAAGGGATAATCCACATGGAAACTGAAATAATTTGCATTAAGGAAGAATAAAGGTTTTACTTATTATTCCATCAATGATAGGAATGGCTTATAAAATATCCAGTATTGTACATTTATGCAACAAACATATTTTCAAGAACAAAAGAAATTTGCACTGGGACATATATATCCCTTCATTACCTGATCATAGTTATTCCATTCTTCAGGACACCAATTCAAGTCACCCCAGATAGTTTTACCACCTTTTGGCATCAATGAAACGGTTGAATCCCACGTTCTAAACACCTTCATGATGAGCTCAAGAGTGTGACGACCAAGGTAATCAAAATTTGTAATGCCAAAAGCCACAGCTCTGCGAAAATTGAGTGATTCCATCATCTACTAAATGTGTATAACTATTATGGATATGATTATGGTGCTGATGATACATATAGTCACCTATCATATCACACAAAAATGTTCAATTGACCATTAATTCAGGTAAACAGATTTTGACATATTGACAATTACAATCCCAGTTTTGTTTAGGGAACAATTACTTCGGTCAGTGAAAAGACTTGCATGTTCCAATCATTTTCTTTTTACTATGCAAATTACTTGCATAGATTTTGTAGGGTCCAACTTTTTTCTCTTCTTTACAATGTGAGTCAGTTGCAACTTATTCACTGTCCTGTCTGTATTTGCTTTCATTTTCCTTTTAAAGTTCTGTTTCAAACTTAACATTAATGATACCTTCAATATTTCGCTGAAATTTTCATTTTAAATCCTCAGATTATTAGAGACATACAGCATTCAAATCCACTAATGGATCACGATTTCTACAATTTCAAATCATACCTTCAAACTTCATAATTTCATAATAAGATGCCAAATTGAAATAAAGGATTTTGTTGCAAATACTGACCTGACAAATCCAAAACTGCCTTCTGTTGAAAGTATATTACTAAATGCCCTAGGAACACCAAGAAATGCAGGGCTAATATTCAAGATTGATTTGATGTACTTGTCGCACCAACCTGGACCACCACCACCTCCCATGGGAGGAGGTGCCTCAACCCATTTTAGGAAATGGAGGAAATAAATAGCCCCAATGGATTGTGGTACCACTACCACTTTCTTATAGCCATTTGTTTCAAACATAAGCTCAATATTACTCTTCAATGTACTAAGACTTTGGTCTCGAATCTGCTTTCTCCAATTAAATCTAAATTAGCTGAAACTTCAACAAATATGCCTACCATGTAAAATTTCTACTTAAATTTTGGATATAGAGATGGAAATGAAATATTTCGAAGGCATACATAGGGGAAAAAGGTTCCAATCAGAAAAGGGGTGAGATGGGAGAATAAGATTCACATAAGGAAACCAAAGGAATGTTTTTTCCTTCTAACAATGAATATGAAAGCCTGGTATACAGTTTCAAATACAGTGTCATTGCAATTCATAGTTGATTTCATCTATAGTTTTGCTATAAGTAAATAAACAAAAACATCTTGTTCTTGCGTAAGGATTATTTGAGGCAACAAGAGCAGAACAATAGCAGCTTGGAGTTGAATTCAATAAGCATTATACCATAACTAGAAGGTATTGAATTTTTTTAAAAATAGTCACTGTACCTCGGTATTCTGAAAGGATAGTCTCCAATCATAAGCAGCCATGTACAAATTCTTTCCTTCATAACCAATTCTTGCCAAATTTTCAATCAAATCTGCCCAAACAAGATAACCAGAAGCAAAATTGTCAGCAGCAACAACCCCTGGCACTGCCCTGACTTTAATGCCTGGTGGGTCCAACCCAGTTTCATCATGCAAAGAGAGATGCTCTAACCAGCACAAAGGCCTACAAAAAAAGTAAGTGCTTATATTAACATGTCATTGACTAGTAATGAATTATTGGATTCTCCATTCACACCCACAACTACAATTAAAGGACAAAACTTACATGTACAATGTTCTATAGGTTTTTTGGTGTTGTCTTCCTATTAGAATTGAAAATTTACTTCACTAATTCACATGATAAAATTTTCTACTCAAGGTTAAGGCTAATATAGATTATCAAGGTGAAACTCTAAGTCCAATAAAACTTCCTGTAAGTTTTGTCCTAAGCTAAAATCCTTGGCCATTTCAAGTTTCAACACCAATGCAATTAATAATCTCACTCACTCTACCATGAGTCTTATACAGTATGACCAATTAATGAACTTCAATCACAATCACACCTTTTGAGGATTTGAGCAAGACCATCACCCCACAACCGCTTTCTAAAAAGTCCTTCAGCACATGATCTCCCTTCCCATAGCTCCAACCCATCAGTCACAATGCCCGGTACAAGAACAACTGGGTGAAGTGCAGTGACTCCCTCACGGCTTAGCCTCACCCCAGGTGACACTGGTGCCTCAAAGCCAAGCAACGTGGCAGACAAGCAACCATACAACAAAGAGAGAAACCACCAAGTGGTGCACATGTACCCTATCACCCAAAACCAATAATCAATGCATCTGCGCTCCTTACACTGCCCATTTTTCTGCTTCTTTTGTCTTTTTCTTTCCACTTTAACGGATTGAAAACCAATGGAGGAGTTTTTCAATGGCTCCACCAAGCAGAACTTCTTCAGCCTCCACATTCAAACCACTTTCAACCAAACCCAGTTGAAATATTGTATGATGCTTCAGATGAGTCACTGAATTAGTAAAATTGTACACTGTACAGTATTAACTTTCCACCCACATACATTGAGGCTATGCATCAATGACAAAAGGAAACCCTTCTTCATACTGTTTTGAAAATGGAAGATGAAGCCAAATAACGGTATCGGTTTGGGGTTTTCCTGAGACACTTGTCTTGAAACCAACATGCAGCACTTTATCAGGTGTCACTATTGAGTTCCAAGCGTTTATGTTTCCGTGCTTTCACGAGGATGCTCCTTTTTTCTTTATTTCTTTGACCCTTTTGGACCTTTTTCACCAAGCTTGGACTGTGTGTGATGAAAGACACAAAGAAACACAAACGAGCTTTTTACTGTATAATGGCAAGTTCTACGTTCAAAGAGCTTTTCTAGATAGAAGGCACTACATTTCGTTTGTGAGCCCCTCTAATCATGGAAGAGAAACCATGAACACACCACACTCATGAATATAGAAACAAAATTGGAAAAAGTGAAGAAAGGTTACAAACACACCACACTAGGAAAGATTATGGATGTATGTATGTATAAAGAGAACTAATATATTCACTAGCACTACAATCTCATCTCTCTGTTTTAAGTTTTACATAATGACAAAAATATTCTTTCTTTATTTATAGTATGTACACCATTTTCGGTATATATAAAAGGCAGAATGGAGAAAGAATAAGTGCATAATATATATATATATATATATATATATATATATATATATATATATATATATATATATATATATATTTCTATAAAAAATCATTTTTTTTTTATTTATAGTATATATAATATTTTTTATATATAAAAAAGAAAAAATAGAAAAAGAATAAGTATATAATATATATATATATATATATATATATATATATATATATATATATATATATATATATATACTGCACTAGCGAATCACATTTTTATTAAATTAAAATATATATAATTTTATTATTCGTAAAGTTTTATTATTTTTATGAATAATTAATTAAAAAAATAATACAATTTAATATATACATATATAATTTTATAAAAGTAGTATTATAAAATTATATAACTATTATTTTTAAAGAAGAAGTTATTTAATTATTTTGAAAAAAAAAATATTCAATTATTTATTTTATTAAATAAATAAATAATTTTTCATTTATTAATGGGTAAAATTGTCCAATTAAAAATAAGTATAAATAATTTTTATAATTTTGTAGATATTTTTTTTTATTTTGAAGGTATTTTTTTTTATTAGTTATTTTAGTTTAAAAAGATATTACTCAAAGAATAAAACAGTAAAAGAATCTCCTTTATCAATGTTATATTAATTAGAAATTAATGTTATATCAATTGGAATATTAGAATTCGAGTAAGTTTTTTTTTCTATTGATTTCATTTTAACTGTATAAAGTTAATCAATTATTGTTTCACGTTTATAATTCTTTTCAAAGTTATTTTAGTTGAGATGGAACATGGTTTTTTATAATACCGAGTTGGAGCAAATTGTATTTTTTTTTATTTTAACAGATGTATTTTAAAATTAAATAAAAAATTATGTACAAATTTAGTTATAAATTAATACTTCAATATGTTTTGTTATTGCATTTTATAATATTTAACTATGATTTATATCAGTTAATTATTTAAAAAAACCTATACAACTAAAATAAAAATATTTTTAGATTATCAGTATCGTAATGTGTCAGCATACTATGTTTTTATGCGTTAATATATTGATTAATCTCTTATTATGTATTTATACAAATAAAATACTAATACAATCTTTTGTATTATATTTATGCGTTAATATAGTCGGAAATCAGTGAGGTATATGTTTATCTGATCTTAAAAGTAATAGCAGGTAATTTTATAGTATTATAATATCAAAACAGTTAGCTATATTTTAAATTAAAAAATAATTAATTGTAATTGTAAATTAAAGTAAAATAAAATTAATAATATTATAAATTGTGTATACATAAATTTTAGTTTAAAAAATAACTTTATGCTAACGAATTTTTTTAGAAGTAATGAAAAATTATAAGCGTGAATAAGTATACGTTTTCTGAATAATATCAAACAGAGATTACACAATCATTATTAATAATGACAAATAAATAAATCTTATTATTGTTTGAACATATTTGAGATAAAATGATATATGCATTCTTGTTTTTAAGATTTATATTCGATTATGTCTATTATTTTGCTGGTCAATCAATTTAAAGAATGGTGATTTAAAATTAAAAGGACTTATTTTGTTGACAATATAAAAATGTGACCATGAATTAAAAAGGAAAAAAAAATATAACGTAACACTTTATTTTACTTTAAAATTGAAACGTACTAATTGTGAACAAGCATGGTTAATCCATTAGCATTGGATTTTTACAATAACGAGGAAATGTAATTGCAAATAACTCAAATTTGAGGTAGATAATAAACAGAAAAATTATTTTATATTAAGCATTTTATTAATGACTCTATATTACATTATTATAAATAAATCAAACTATGATTACGTATAGAAATGGGTTTTATATTAATATATACAAAATACAATAAATATTATCAAACGAGATGTTAATCATATTTATATTTATATTGAAAAACATTATATATTGTGCATGAATCGAGACTATATATAACTCGGTATCGATTATTATGTCGACCGACACCACAAAGCCTATTACGCTTAAACATAATTAATAAGGTTAATCAACAATAAAGACCTAGGAAATACACTTCTAAACTTGATCTAGCTCTCTAACCTGACTCAATAAGAAAGGTCTATCACAATCATATAAATAGGTACAAAATTTAATAATCAAGTACGTCATTATACAATACTCAGAATAACGAGTATCGAATACTAAATATGACTTTAGCGTCGGAGTGCCTTCTGCAGGTACCATCCGAGTCTAAATTTCGTGAAAATCGAGAGGAAGAGAGAGACAAGTAAAGGAAGAGCTTGCTTGGAGAAAAATATGAGTGCAAACCAAGAAGGCAAATAAGAAGAGCAGTTTGAATCGTTATATATATTGAGAAAGAAGAAATATATAAAATAGAAATAGCTTAAAAGATGTGTTAAAAATAAATAAAATATATAGAAATATAAATCTCTATGGATAAAATATATGAAAAAGAAGTATGATTTAAGAAATCGTGTTTATTATTTGTATGCATCTACGTTAATTTATTATGAGAATTTATAATATTCGTAAAACATTTAAATAAGATTTATTAGTACATTTTGATTACAAATAGTAAGAATTCGCTAAATAAAAAATATTTTACCTTCACTCCTAACTTTAGATATAAAAAAAATAGTTTCACTCGCATAGGAATCCATGGTAGAAAATAAAAGACGTATTATTTTATTTAATGAATTGGAAAGTTTCTTAAAAAAATCAACATAAATGTGATTCTAATATGGAGCTAAAAATATGAATTTCTTAAATTTGAATAAAGTTGTTCATATAAGTATGTGTCTCTAAAGAAAACATTTTATCATAAACTCTTATTTTAATTTAAGTAGGTCGTAGTACATGATTTTTAGTTTTAAAATTCAAAGTATTAAATTTAGCACCTCAACATGGTTCGATGAGGATTTTTTTTATAAGATTGGCAAGTTAAACTTGAGACTGTGACTATGACTCGTGTATTGAAATACTCTAAAGAAATTTCTTCAATCTTAAGGCATTTGTATTTGTAGAACTCGTTAAAATAACATTTTAATTAATAAAAAAAATTATAAGAAAGATATTAGAGTTATTATATTTATGTTATAGGGTGATGGTCTATTAATATATATTTCAAATGGAAAAAATGCATTACATATTGAAATAAATACATAGTTATTAATTTTAGGTTTATAATTATCTATAAAAATATATAATTTTAATTAGATATTAAATAGAAATGAAGTAAAATGTAGCACTATAGAAAGTGGTTTTAAAATATAAATGGTATAGTTATAATAGCATGAGAATATTTTATTATTAAAGTAAAAAAATAATATAAAAAAATTCAATTGTTGAATATAACCATCATATCTATAGAAAAGTGTTTTTATTTTTCTTTTGCTTTCTATCTATATTTATAATCTTATTTTTCATCAAATTGACGATTAGAGACATCTTTAGAATTTTGACAATAAATAGAGTAAAGTTGTCTTATCATATTTTTTTTTATAGTAAGTTCAATTTTGTTTATTTTTTCTTTGAGTCAATTTTGAGTTTTCCTTTTTACCTAGGTAATTGTGTTTTGCATGTGGTGTTTGTGGCTCTAAGATTAGTCTTTATTAGTTTAAGATCCTAGTGATGTATTCTAATCATTAATTATGACTTTGTGGTACATGTTATGTTATCTCTACGTCTTTTTGGTACTTAGTCATAGAATTAGGTTTAGGGTTTAGGGTCTTTTTTACGAACCTCACAAAACAAATCAGGGTGGACAACAAGGGAGCGATAGCGGCACCGCAGGCCATGAGAATACTGGTAACGGCGCGACCACCGCTCCAACCATTAACTCGCTTGAGGTTATGGGGGAGAGAAAAGGGAAACACCCGTGCAAGTTGAAGATGGCAGTGCAAGGGGCAGCAGTTCCTATCTATGATGAATCGTCAACAGCGAAAATGGTGAAGGAAGGGAAAAATGAATCGACGTCGACGAAAGTGATGAAGGAGGGGGAACATGCACCGACGTCAGCAATTGTGGAGAAGGAAGGGGAGTATGATCCAACGATATCAATTTCGAGGGTGGAAGATTCTTTATGCGTGTCACAAATAGGGGAGGCCTATCAATCACCTTCTCAACTTGCTTCAGACGAAACAAAGAACAAACATACGCACATTCAATTTCAATCTGGTTCGAGTTTAAGCAGAATAAGCGATACATATGTACCGTTCGAAAAACCAGCAAATATGGGGTATCAATTGTCTGCGGATGATGTGGACAACCAAACGATTCAAGGCAACGAACCGCTTACAACAAATGCACCCGCTACAATGGAAAGAATAGTCTTTTGGGTGGGCGAATCAAGCAAAAACAACAAGCGGGAAGAACGCAAGAATTTAAGGTCAGTCCTATTCCAAATTAGTAATTTTGTTTCTGATATGGGAATAAATAACTGTAATCGCTTGTTCTGGTTAAAACATGGAAGTCTAGAAACGATTAAAGTATGGGAATTGGGTAAACAGTTAGGGGCAATATGCGGGGTAGAGAGTAATGTGATGGTAAGCCTAGAAGAATTAGAAAAAAGGGATAGGATTCTGAAAATCCAAAGGGAAGCGGGGGAGAA
>Ga0123342_1011087_pt1 | contig 10028 bp, 5 predicted proteins | sample Turbeawhitnodule_FD_89960 | JGI IMG/M metagenome (GOLD analysis project Ga0123342, IMG submission 89960) | Root nodule microbial communities of legume samples collected from Mexico - Turtle bean Mexico white nodule | ecosystem: Host-associated > Plants > Roots > Nodule | place: Mexico: Nepantla...
TTGGGTAATTGATTTTGCTCAATACCACAAGGAATGGAACTTTGTGATTGTGTATACGGGTTGGGTTACCCCTGAAGTAACCCACTAATTTAATTTATTCATTGCTGATAAAAAAAAAAAAAAAAAAATCAAATTTACGACCTTAACTCAAAAGGAGATCTAATCAGAAAAAAAAATAGCTTTAGATTAGGCTGCTTTTATAGCTTCCAGAATGATCCCAAATAATGTAAGCGAGTGTAATGTCTTTGATGAATGAAATACTCTTCTTTCGTGTATGAATAAAGCATGTATTTACAACAAAAGCATCCATGTTACTGTTGAATGGTATTTTCGAAAGATAAAAAATGAAATTAAAAAATCCAGTACTATCAAAATATATTAGAAGTTATTTAATAAATTGTCCAAAAGTTACTTAATTTTTTTAATCGATAAAAAATTAATAGATTAAAAGATATAAAAAAAAGAACTATCTCAAAAGCACCAAAGGAGTAGAGTACCCTCCTAACACACAAAAAAAAAACCCTGACGAGAAATAACACATCTAAAAATCAAAGGAAACCAACTTGGTAGCCTCATAAAATTGCAACTACCCCAAAAGTTACTTAATAAATACATTATTGCAGTTAATAATTAAAAAATCTAACTGCAATTTACTAATTTAATCAAAATTAAATTAAGGCAATAGAATTTTCAAAATATAAATTTTATTTGATTGTCATTTAGTTATTTTAGTAATGTTGCTTTATTTTATGCAATGAGTACATCCATTGTTTATCTTAAAAATATAAAAAAAGTCATTTATATGTGATTTGTAAATATTTTGCTTAATTAAGTAAGATAAAATATTTTAAAATTTCTTTATTGTTCGCTAATATATTTGTAAGACAATAATTATTTATATATTAAAAAAATCCAGTAACTTTACTCCGAATAACCTTGAACTCAGATAAGTATTTTCTCTTTCAACATTTATTTCGTATTTAAAATGGTTGAACAAGAAATCCAGCTTAGATATATAATATGATTGATTGAGGATACAAACTGATGTCACTTTTGTCCATTAATTTCAATACACATTACAAGATATTTAATAAATAATTGTAAAAACATTTTGACAAATATACTATACTTAGGATTTTAAAAAGTTAACAATGAACCAAATCATAAAAAAAATCTAAAAGAAATTTAAACAGTTAAAATTATAAATATTTAAAATATCAAAATTCTGGCTAAATATATTATTTACTCGTTATTAAAACGTTCTTTTATTTCATGTAATGAAAGTAAATGAAAATAATTAACATATTTTAAAAAAAGAAATTTTAAAATAAGATCGCTCATTAAATAAGTATAATTTAAAAGAAATTAAATTAGAATTATTTAATAGGACAGCTATACTAGGACACTGTGGAGAATATATATTTTGTATGGTATATTGGAATATATATATATATATATATATATATATATTCCAATATACCATACAAATAATTTTCATAAGATTTGTGTGAATAACCTAACACAGACCCAATAAAGCATAACAAATAAAAGATATATAAATATGAACAGCAATTAGAATTTAATAATTATATATTTTCAAAATCCAATTCATTTTGTGAAATCTAACATTTCTTCTTTTATATTACGCAATTCAGCTGTTACTACAAGTAAGTATAATTTATGTACATTTAATAGAACTTTCTATATTATTGTTATAGCATTCCAAACAATAATTAAGTTTATCTTTTATATAAGTACCCATTATCTTATTATCAGCATTAAGACTAAATACTCATAGAGTTACTATTCATTACTTATTTTGTTCCTTTTTAAATGTTCTTCATTACTTATTATGATGTAAAAATGAAAATAAAAAAATCTTATAAATATTTTATTAAAATCAATAAAATTTATTGTACTTTTTTTAATTTTTCAAAAAATCTTAAACAACACTAAAATTTAATTCAAAGAAAAAATAGCAAGAATTCATTAGTAAAATTTGCATATAAGATAAAACAAAGTCATTCCACTACCTCATCCTAACAAAAACAAAACAAAATCAATTTCACGCAGTTAAGCAATAGATTATTTAAAGAATTTGAGTTAAATATTACTTAAACCAATAACTTAATGGATAAAATTTTATTAAAGAGAAATAAATGAAAGATAAAAAACTAGATTCTGTAAATTGTCAAACATAACCTTAACGGGATATTTGGCTCCATTATTCCTAGTACTTCGAATTTGAAAAACTTTGCTATATATATTTTTATAAAATATGTTATGGATTTTTGTTGAAATGGTTAAAGATATTTTCTTTTTTTAATTTTTGGTTAAAAAAGAATGCATTTTAAAGTTGGAGAGATTAAAAATGGATTTTTTTTTAAATATTAAATTTAAAGTTTTAAACTTTTTTAAAGGGGAAAAAACTCATTTGACCTCTTTTCTTATTATGAAGAAGCATGGGCAGGTAAAAAATCAAATGTAACCTAGAACTTAGAAGTTGGCATGAATTTTAGGTAAGATCCTGTTGTCGATAAATTACATCTGAGACTCTTTCTCTCTCTTTGTCTTCTTCAATTACCTTCCATTCCTTGCGCACTGCGTCTAGCATCAGAAACACAGCCAAAACTTGCTGTTATTCCTTGTTCTTTCGGTGATCCAGCACGTTTACCATTCTCTTCACTTTATACCCGGAAAATCTCCTCACGAAGGTTTATGCTTTTCTTTCATTATGTGTTCCAAATCTGTTTTTCTTGGTACATTTTCTTTTTAGGTATGTTCATTTGCTTGAATTCTGTTTCCTATTTCAAAAACAATATTTTAGGTATTTCTGCTGCCTCTTCATATTTTCGGTCACATTCTTCGTATCCTATTGATTTGTTTTTTTTTGCGGTTATGACAGGATTTCTTCGGGATTGATCTAATCTCGGGCACTAGTTACCTAATCTTTGTGTTTTTCATCGCTGAAAGCTTAGATATTTTGTATGGTTTTGAAAGATTTCGTGCTTGGGAGTTTAGTGCTGAGCTTGATTGTATTGATTGAATGACATGGCTTGGACTCCTCTCAAAGGTTCTCCCAGAGCGTCTTCCCATCCAAGGCCTCTTTCTTGGATTGCAGTTGTGGTAGGAGCACTGGCTGTTTTCTTATTTTGTGCTTCCTGGGTTCTTGTATCATCCCCAATTGGTGCCACGGTTCAGGGTTATTTTTATAGTGTAGGTAGTTCAGAAAAGTTAGATTTACCTGTGTCTTCAGGGAATGAGTATTCTATTGATGATGGTCACTTGAATACAAGTTTAGATCAGGTTAATAATAAATCTCCGTCGGAGAATCTGCAGTCTTCCTCAATTTCCAATGAGGTGTCTAATGATAGTGAGAAAGAACAAACTAATACTGAAACAAACTCGCAATTGGACTTGACTGAGTCTACTCCAGTAAACCTGCCAATGACCGAGGAAGTGAAACAAGATCCCGCAGTTTCTAGTTCAGGAGAACCAGTGACTACGGTTGGCGACAATGTGGATGTATCCAATAGTAGCTTACCTGCTCAAGAAAGTGCAGATATAGCCAATAGTAGCTTGCCTGCTCAAGAAAATTCACAAATTGATTCGAATTCAAGTGAAACTATGCCATTGGCAGGTTCCAACTCTTCCAATGAGACAGATAATATTAGAATGCAAGAACCTGCTCCGGTGGCTTTGATCAATCAGTCCACAGTTGTAAGTACCGCATCAAATGAGACCTCTCCGTCTTCTGATGATTCCAGATCAACTGCTGTTCCAGCTTCCATAGAGAAGCAAGAAAGCACATCTCCTGTAGGTAAGCTGGTTTGGTAAATTCAGGTTGCACTTGTAATCTTTAACCTACACTAGCTTGTTGTCCATGTGTCAATGTGTATTAACCTTCCTTTTATTTTGATCTGTGTGGATTTTCAGTAAGGTTAATTAAGAGTGAAGATTTTTTCCAGTTTGCACGATTCATAACTTGGATGATGATGATTCCTATCTAGGAAACTTGTATTTGACTTTTATTTGTATTTTACTTGTATGTTTTGTTTAAGACGCATGATTTTATATTGTTAGTCATAAAATGATTGTTTTATAGGTTTTATCATTTTTAAGAATTTATTGTATATAGATAGTATAAATTATACGGACTGTATGTCAAATCTTACATTAGCAACTATCTTGCTATCTGCTATCTTGTAATAGGGCTTTTGGTTTCAGCCACTGTGTTTCTTCTCAAGATTTAAAACACTTTTTACTGCTAAATATTGTTGTTTAAGGATATTTTTGGGTAAAATTTTGATTTTTCCCTAATTTTATGTGCAATTTGTTGGATCAAATAATAAGTGTGATGTTATTTATCACGAGTTTCTTTATTTTTTAGTATTTCTATATGTAGTATAAATTATGTATCTTTTGTTGTAATATTTAAAGTAACAGCCATCCCACTTCCTACCTTAGAGTTTTTAGGGTTGGTTAAATATGATGGGGAGCATAAAAGTGATTATGTTGTGAGTTGGAATTTTGCCACTGTGCCTTGAGTAAGAGAGTGCTGTCTGAATCATAGTATTATGGAGCTCCAGCTGTCAATGACTTTACCATAGTGGTATATCGTTATACTGATACATTAGAACTTTACTCTTTTAAGGAAAAGGTGATTATGAGGGCTTGCAGTCACATGCATCAGATGCAAATTGTTGAACTCAATGGCCCATTCATTCCCATGGAGATTCATCATTCAGTTCCAGCCAATTTTACCCTTTTTATGGTTACAAGGTTATATGTTTAGACCATAATTATTTTCTGAGTTCCCATTAATTTACCAGCTTTATTGGGTGGTAGTGAAAAATAGAAGGATTTGAATCTCATTGTCAACAGCACTGAAATGCCTAAAAAGAACTTACCAGAATTCTCATAATAAGAATGTAAAGAAAGTGAATTGTTGGAGATCAATGAATTAAAAATATGATCAAATTATAATATATAAGTGAATGTAAATTTTATCTTGCAACTCACTTTTGTAGGGTTAAATTAAGACTAAATTCATTTTCTAAGATAACATCAAAGTCTTATTTGGGCATATCATATTACTTGATGATGGTCCACTATAGGACTACCCACAAATATTGGTCAACACATACAGAGAGACATAGAGTCCGAACCATTGATCTTGCTCTTGTACTTTTTGAAGTGAAGATATTTCATTTGTGTTGCTTCATGTTTTTAAATGTTCTCAAATATATTAATTGTTGGTTATTGGATCTTGTTACTACAATTCCTCATATATATAGGGATAACCTTTTTTCTCAATAATATCGTTTGGTATTACTGTATATTGTGTATTTTTTAATTGTTCCACATTCTTATGTGTTGTAGGTTGCGATCTGTACCACGGACATTGGATACATGATCCATCGGGACCATTATACTCAAACAATTCATGCCCTGTATTGACACAGATGCAGAATTGTCAGGGTAATGGGAGGCCTGACAAGGATTATGAAAATTGGCGATGGAAGCCCTCTCAGTGTGACCTCCCACGGTTTGATCCCAAAAAATTTTTGGAGATGATGAGAGGGAAGACCTTGGCTTTCATTGGAGATTCAGTAGCCCGAAACCAGATGGAATCAATGTTGTGTATTCTGTGGCAGGTTATTTTTTTATTCCTTATTGATCTGATTTGTGTGGAAAATAAAATGATTCCAAGATGATACATATTTTCAGTGTTTTGTTGACTTGTCAGATTAATATCTTCTTAAGGGTGCTACATATTTTTTGTGATTACAATCTTTTAGATACATGTTACTGTATGGACCTAGGTCCATCTCTTTGTAATTCAATGTACATTCTATATATAATATGTTCCTTGGTTGTGCTTGTGAGATACAAGTATTCCATCATATGACTATCTATCATTTATTTATACATGGTAACTAGAGCCTAGTCGAATCCTTGCCCGCCTGGTGGACCTTCATTAGTGCCAAAAATTTTTCTTTCCAAAAATCATGTTTCTTTCTGATTTCTAGCATTCTCTCATCACCGAGACTCCTTTTTTGGCCATTTTACACCATTTCCACCACATCCCTGTCGCAAGTTATAGACAATCTAAAGGCAATAAACTCTTTCAAGGGAAGGACTTCAACATAATAATTCTTTAAAGAAAGATATGGATTGGATAGCTTTAAAGAAATTTGTATCTGGAATTATTGACTTAAACATAATAATTCTTTAAAGAAACAGATGGGATTGTATCATCAGCATGTGAGCATAGTTTTGAGTTTATATTTGTTTGGTTTGGGGTCACCTGAAGAAATAAATTGTCTTTCTTATTGTGATAGATGCTTAAAAAGTCATACAATACTAGTTTAGATTTTAAAATTTCAAGAAAATCTCGCGGCACTCTTCAAATACATCCTTTTTGCATCTTGAAGCAACACCTGATTTCTTTTATTTGAGAAATCTATCTGTGATGCTTGTCCTTGATAAAAATATTTAGAAAGTAAAACAGCTTCAAGTGCATGGAGTATATTTTTCCGAATATTTTTTTGTTTATAAAATTTCAGGAGATGGTCCTCCAGTCCTTGGTTTCGTCCTGACTTTGTTTTCAACTTTTATGTCTTCCATAGTCTTACCCATCCAAATAATATTAAAATTAAAAAAGAGACCTTTTTGCGCACTAGTTGAAGAATTGTCATCGTTTGGTCGTGGTGCTGCACCTGCACCATGCCATGTTCATGATAAAAAATGGTTTGTTGTTGGCAGTCAGTTTCATGCATTTCATCTTTATATATTCATATACACATACGTAGGTTTCTGGATATCGGGAATTATGTGTTAGCCATCCATTTTATGACGGTGAGAAGCTTAACTAAAATTTTGTACTTTCAGGTAGAGACACCGAAGAATCGGGGAAATCATAAGATGCAACGATATTACTTTAGGTCCAGTTCTGTTATGATTGTCAGGATATGGTCCTCGTGGCTTGTAAAACTAATATCCGAACCATTTGATTATGCTCCAGACGGTGTAGATAAGCTCCATCTTGATGCCCCAGATGAGAAGTTAATGGAGCACATCCCAAACTTTGATGTGGTGGTTCTTTCTTCTGGTCATTGGTTTGCCAAGAAGTCTGTGTATATTTTGAACAATGAGATAGTGGGGGGACAGTTGTGGTGGCCAGACACGTCTCGGGAGATGAAGGTTGACAGTGTTAAAGCTTATGGTATATCTGTTGAAACAATTCTAACTGCTATTGCTACCATTCCAAATTACAAAGGGCTTACAATTGTGCGTTCCTACTCACCTGACCATTATGAGGGTGGGGCATGGAACACTGGTGGATCATGCACCGGGAAGGTTAAGCCTCTTGCACCTGGTGAAGGGGTGGAAAACGTGCACACAAACATAATGCATGAGCAACAGGTGACAGGTTTCAACCGTGCTGTTGAAAAGGTGACAAATGGATCGAAGTTGAGGCTAATGGATATTACTGAAGCTTTTCAGTTCAGGCATGATGGTCACCCTGGCCCCTTCAGGAGTCCTGACCCAAATAAGATTACAAAACGTGGCCCTGATGGAAGGCCACCACCACAGGATTGCTTGCACTGGTGCATGCCAGGCCCTGTTGATACCTGGAATGAACTTGTGTTTGAAATTATTAGGAGAGAATATGAAGGTGGAAGTGCATCATGAGATTTTTTATTTTATTTTTACTATTAAGCTGTGGTGTGCTTCTGCACTCGAGTCAATAGGGTGTGACTTGTGTAGAAATGTAACTGTCTTTATTAGAAGGATAAAGGTAGTTGTACCACCACTGGAATCTTTTCATAGAATGATATATATATATTTATTTATTATACATAATTTAATTTATTTTTAAAGATTGGGATGTTTCCATGCTGTTTTGAAGGTCAAATCTAAATATTGTTCTTCTTTGGAAAATTGTCTGAAGGGCGAAGAGGAAAATGGTGAATTTCCAATAACCTTTCAAAATATTTTGCTCCCTTTTTAAGCTATCCAACTTTTCGATAATTTGGCAAAAGAAGCCAAATTAAGTTATTCCTTGGTAGTGTTTGATATAATCTATTCTTTGTTTCTTTTCAATAAAATGAGAGGTGAGATCAGGTAAAGGTAATTTGTTTTATGAGAAAATGAGTACTTTTTGTAACAATTTTTTTATTTTTAAAAACTAATCTTAGGAGTTTCTAACTTTAATGTTTTTATATTTTAAATCTTGAGGTATAAAACCTTTACCCAGTAATTATAAAATTTAATTATATATTTATATGTATTAAAATTATCAAACATATTTTTTTAACTTAATTTCTTACTTTTTAAATATAAGTTTCAAATTAAAAAAGAAGTAAGTCAAACATTATTTTATTATTTAAATATGATTAATATAATGTTTTATTGATAAATAATAAACATATAAAAAAATATTGTTTATGTTTTTAATTAAGCTTTGTTTTAAACATCTTAATATGCTGAATGAAAATCAATTGCTTTTTTGTTATCAGTTATCAGTCAATTGGAAATTATTACATGTGTAACTTTTAATAGACAAATTCTTCCTACAGCGAGTTTGTTGAACCTGCATCCTACACATTTTTAAATTTTAAAAAATGTCCTTTATTTCAAAAAATGAAAACCTAGAATTGAAAAAAAAATATTTCTGAAATAAAATTTAAAAATTAAAATCTCATTTCAAAAAAGTAATTCCAAAATAAAAAAATACAGTTTGAAAAAGAAAATGAAAAAAAAATCTAAAAAGTATTTTTGTATGTATCCTTTTATTTAAGAACATTTTTATCATTTCAATAAAAAAAATGATGAAGTTTCAAATTTGATAGGATGCGAGAGTAATTGCACTTTTAAAGATGATTGTAAAAGGTAAATAAATTTACTATTATGATAATATGTTAGGATCCAACAGAGATTCATTAATTTATTGCCTCCTGAAAGTTGTTAGACGTTACTTAGTTATCTCTTACTCTCACCTAGAACTATTTGAAATTCTTTCAGCTACATTTTCACTGGCCACATGCTATAAATTGCTTCTCATTTTTCATCACTTCGTCTGTTTATTTCAATGAGTGGATTTGATCCAGAAGAATAGGATGGAAATAAGAAAAAAAGTGTTGCAATTTCAATTAAGGAAAAGAGAATGAAAAATAATGGGAAAATTGATAGAAATTTTTAAATGATATGAATAAGTGTAATTGATAAAACGAATTATAAAATTGTAATTTTTGTGATTAAAATTAATTTAAAATCAAATATAGTTATTTATATATAGAAGGTGTGTGATTAAAACATTTTTTTGGTTATGACATGTGAATTTAGTTGAAAAAAAATATATAAATTGTGTGATATTGTGAAAAAATGAAGGTAAATTTTGTAAATAATTTTATTGATATAATAAATAAATAAAAAATTATCTGATAAATGTCTAAGATTACTATATTATCTTTGTATTTAAAATAAATGATGATAAATTATTATACATACTGTCTGTATATTTGATTAAAGCATTATTTCCGACCGTGAATTCGGTTATAAAAGACATGCAAATTATTGTGCATATAAAATGTAGAAAAAAAAATCATAAAATGAAATTAAAATGAAAATAAGAATAATTATAACATAAATTTATTGACTAAATTATCTTTAATATTATATATGAATTTTAATTACATATAAATTATAATTTTATTATTATTATTATTATTATTATTATTATTATTATTATTATTATTATTGTACTGGTAGGCTAAAACCGAGAGGTTCATGCCGAGAACTACATAGTATAACAATTAAGATGTTAGGTTAAAATCGAGAGGTTTTGACCGAAAGCGATGAAGACAAGAATAAAACAAAAATATAAATATTATAAAAGTCCAATTAGATAAAAACTTGCAAGAGGGGTGCACAAATAATAAAAAAGGTGCAGAAAGAAAGCCCAAGAGTAAAGGGGAAAGCCCATTAAAGAAACTCTATAAATAGGAGTTCAGAGATAGAAA
>Ga0123342_1011088_pt1 | contig 10027 bp, 4 predicted proteins | sample Turbeawhitnodule_FD_89960 | JGI IMG/M metagenome (GOLD analysis project Ga0123342, IMG submission 89960) | Root nodule microbial communities of legume samples collected from Mexico - Turtle bean Mexico white nodule | ecosystem: Host-associated > Plants > Roots > Nodule | place: Mexico: Nepantla...
AAAAATAAAGAGTAATTTTATAAAAAAAAAAAAAAAAAAAAAAAAAGAAAAAAAAAAAAGGAAAAAAAAAATAATGAATTTTTTTTTTTTTTTTTTTTTGTGTGGGTGGAGTCAACAGTGAATTCTTCTGAAGTCCACACTCACCCAAAACGATTGTCACAAAATAAGACCAGTAATATAAGGATCTAGTTCATTTTTTTTTTATACAAATCAATTTAATTTAATTCAATTATTTTTAAATAAACCAGTAATTAACAAAATTTAGAGCATAATCTATAACAGTATATAATTTTTGTTTTTTTCTACAATTTTTTTCAATTTTATTCTCGAAAAATAATAATTTTATCTTGGAGAAATCAAAATTAATTTAATAACTTTTTTCCCCAATTTTATCGTTGAAAAAAAAGAGCTCTTCTCTTATCACTTTAATAACTTATCTTTTCTTATAATTATCAATTACAGTATTTTTTAAAGAAGATATTCAAAATCTCACTTTCTTTTCTTCTCCAGACTCACTCTCATTTCCATTTTTATTCTTTTCTTTTCTATTTTTTCTACATACACACCATCTTTCTCATTTCTCTTTCTCTTTCTCTTTTTATGTTTTTTTTATTAATTTTACAAAAAATAATCTTTTACTAAATCTAAATTTTTTTTCTTCTAATTTTCCAATTTTTCTTAAATGCCTAGGTTGACTTGGCTAACAAAGAATGAGTTTCATGCTCAAACTTCTTTCTTTTACTTTTCAGTTTTTCTCATACAATTTTGAGAAATCTTATGCTAACTACGTAAATTTCTCATACTAGCATGTAATTCCCTTTTTATTTTGTTCTTTCTATTTTGTCATTCATAAAAAACTAAGTTTTTTAAAATTTCGGATTCCTAAGTATTTGATACTACTTTTTTTGTGAAAAAATGACAACTTAGAAATAAATATACGAAGTTAATTAATAAAACTTGTGAGGTTAAAATGTATGTAATAATTTAAAATAAAATAATCACTAATGTAATTAGTAAAGAAAGGAAACTCCTACAAATCCATGTGATTAAGAACAATTTATTATGTTTTAAAGAAATTACATAAACCAGTGTTGACATTAATGAGGATAGTGCTGTGAATCCCATTCGAAGGTTCCAGAATGTTCATATCAATGATTGTTTCTTTGGAACCTAATTGGGCAGTGTGGTGTTTGGTGTAGTTCGATTTTCGTATGATTTAATGTCTGGTCTTCATTTTTGGTGATTGACTGAGGGACACAGGTACCACCTTTTAGGTTTTTTTCTAAAATCTTCAATTATGTTTGTTGAATTTTTATATTTATATATGTTTTTAGTTGTTTTTGTTGGATGTCTTTCAAGTTTGTTTCAATTAAAAATAAGCATGTGCAATCAGACAGCGACAAGAACAAAGTAATTTATTCATAGCCAAAATCCCCTTGGTATGTTGTGGTGCCAAATTTACGCATAAGATAAGAAAACCCCATACTGTGTTCTTGTGTTCACTTCACTGATTCACACCACAATTTAGGTAATGTAATGCAATGACAACGTTCTTTTGCTGCTTTCTTATCCTGTTACTGCTTGTTTGTTTTTCTTGGCCAACTGGCAAATTTTGGATTCGCCCAAAAATCCAGAATCTTCTAGGGTTCTTTTCTCCCAACTTTCAGGTTTCCTCTTTCCGTTAATCACACTGTTCACTTACTATTTACCCTGCTGAGTGTTCAGGAATCTGTGTCGATTGTTTGCTGTTGTAGGGATGGTGGCTGAATGGAAGAATAACAAATCTCATTTTGTAGGCTTCAATGATTTTGCTTTTTTTAGTTTTGAATCTTGAGATTTCTTCATATGTATATATGAGCAACCGTGAAACCTGTCATCGCTTATTAGTGTTTGTTATGCCAATCAGGGATGGATAGTAGATATAAGATTAAGTTTGGCAAACTGGGTTTGATGAGGGGGTGTTTATACTTGGCATTGTGTAGAAGAATTGTGATGCTTCTAGCGAACTTCTAAGTGGCCTTATAAAGATCTTTTCTACAATTGGCATTATCCACATGGATTGTTCTATACATTCCCTAATTACTGGTTCTCTCTTAATATTTGTCAACCTGTTCAGAATGTGTGCTATACTAAGAATTTTGGTGGTGGCACAAAATGGTTTCATGAGGCTGTTTTTACTGCATAGATATATGTTTCAGGCTATTAAGTCGAAAAGACATGTTCTAGTTTATTGGGTAGTTTAGAAACACAGTTTATGATTGCAATACAGTTTAATGGCATTTTGTTAGGTGACTATGGATAACTGGCTGTGTCAAATATCTAATGATTCTTTCCTCCATTCATATATGCGACTCATGTCATGATAATTTTTTATTATGGTTTGAGAGATGACTGCAGGTTTAGTGCATCTACAAACTTTTTGTTTTCTGAGATGTTTCTTATTTATCAATGTTCTTTCTCAGGTCCTAATGATTATAAAAGGATTGTTTAGAAGGTACGAAAGATGGAACCCTGTTCATCCAACTTATGGAGCCTTTTGGGGAATGGGTGTGGGCGTTGGTTGTGGTGTTGGATGGGGTCCTGGGTTTGGCCCTGAAGTGGTAGGCTATGTTGGAGCTGGCTGTGGCATTGGATTCAATGTAGGCATCACTTTTGCTGGTGTTGGAGTTGGCCTCCCCGCTAACTTTATCTTTGAAGCTCCTTATAATGGTAAATCTCAATCATTAAGTGAAGCCATTGATTGCTATCTTAAAGTGTCACTTAGAAAAGTTAGGCCAGTTTTTGTATGCATTTTGGGGTGTCTTTCTCAATCAGTGGATACAAAGTTCATGTGCTGTGAGAATTTTGGACTCCCAAGTCTTCATTCTTAAACTCATGCAGATTAGATACAACTTATTTTAATACTGCAGGGGTTAGCTGGATTGGAAATTTACCTTGTATCTCTGACATGCAAAGAGAAGCCAGTGGTAAATTGTTTGGATTTAGGCAAAGGCATTTATCAACCAAGGGAATTGACTTCTTTGACTCGAAGAAGAACTTGTCTTTGATTACTTCTTCTGCTTGTAGAAGTATGCAAGCATTCCATAACCAGTTGTTCTGCTCTCATAAAGGTATTGTTTTGTTTTGGAAACTAAATATAATCAATCTCCTCTTTTACCTAATATTTCTCTTGTATGATTTGTATTCTCTCATTTTTCACCTTTATATCTAGTCAAGTTTGTTGCATTTTTTTTGTTATGCTTAACTTTACAAGTTTGTTTTCATAGCTTTTAGCACATTCCTCTACCTGTTTACTAGCTTGATTGAGTGCAGATTTGAATTTCATAAACAAATTTATGGTTTGACTCTGAATGCTCAAATTCTGAACTATCCTTCCAAACATAACTTGGTTTAGGAATATCAGAAATTCCTTTGAATTTCTACCTTAGTGTCTTCAAGCAATTAAGCCTCTTAAAGCAGATGATGTCCTCTTAAAGCAAGTAGTTTGAGAGAAAGTAGTTCATTATGTGCATATGGCAAGAGTTGTGATCCTTGCTCTGCTATCATTAAATGCTTGTTGAAGGAAGTGAAGTTGATGTTTGCATCTCTTATTTTGCAGGAAAAGATTGTTGACTTCCACCACTGTCAGTTTTGTGCTTACATTTTTTTTAACAGACTCTCATTTTGCATTTTCTTTGCTCGGAACTGAAGATTTGTTTTCACTGTAAATAGATGAGAGATAACATGTTGTTCTGCTCTGTCTCGTTCCAAATTCAATTGCATTTTATATTCTTTTAAAATGCGTTTTTTTACAAAATTGCAGTTAACAAAAACATTGTAAGATCTCCAAAATTTCCTTGCATGTAACACTAGTATTTTACTCTGGTGTGCCGGTTTTTTTTTTTAATTTGTAAAATATAGAAAAAATATTCAAATCACAGGATAATTATACATGATAAAGTAAAGAATGATATAACATAAAATTATCTCCGTTTCAAATTTAGATAATAAAGATTTATGTTTAAATCAGTCAAAAAGTGTATTGAGTATATCCTTTGTTTAGTTTTTTTATTACTTCAAAATATTTGAAGTGTCATCTACAGATTTAAAAAAGGTTAATTAAAAATAAGTTTATGAAAGTGATATATCAAAATTTAAGAAAAGTCAGTTATAGTTGAATAAAATCGAGTAAATTGCTAATAGTCTATGCCTAAAATGTGGTGACTGTGTAACTTATTCCCCAATATATTATTTCTGTTTATTTATGCATTTTGTTTAAATCTAAAAAAGTTCCAAAGACTACCCACATCAGTATAAATCTCTAATATTTTTGAAAGGAATCTCGATAAACTGTGATCTTGATTTACAAAAATCATAAAAAAAGAAAAGTATTCAAGTAAATAAATAGTGGTATTTGAATTTTTTGAGATGATCAAGTACAAAATAATTGTCACATCTGATATGATTTACAAGATAAGAAACTCAGATAAACACTTTTACTTTTTTAATTTTAATTATTATTATCTCTTAAAGTTTAAACGTTTTTCAAGAAATTTACTTAAATATCACTTACTAAGACTAAGAGGATAAGAGAAAAGAGATATTCATTATTTAGATATGATTAGACCAAAATAAGAGAAATATTACATTATTTACTTAGATATGATTCAAAAAAGAGATTAATCACTTAAGATATGATCCACCTAAGATAAAAATTCTCCAAAAAAATCTTTATTAGGATCAAAGTTATAAAAATGAAAACATAAGTTTCTCAAGAATGTAGTGGGAAGGGATTAAACAAAAAGTTCTTTTCATTAACATTATGTCCAAACAAAACATATAAAAATTAATATTAAAGATAATTAGCTTATTATTCTTTTCAAGTAACTCAAGTTAAACTAAAACAAAATAAATAAATACAATTTTAATCCTTTTTATCACGTAATCATGTGTTCACATGTAGATTCCCCTTTTTGTTTAGAAAATTTAATAAATTTGGAATTTTATAATCTCTAACTAACTAAGTTCCTAGAATAAAGTCAAGGGAAATGAGATATGTTTCATCCTAGTAGTTATAAGTTGAATATTGGTTAATATATGAATTAGAGTAGATGCCATAATAATAATAATAATAATAATAGATTGATTTAACCACTTTGTTGTATTTGTATAAACTTTAGTAACAATTTGCATTTCATGTGTATTAATAATATTATTTATATTGTTTTTCTCAATATTATTTTGATTCATGTTGGTTCCAGATAAGTTAGAAAGTGACCTGAAATCTAGAACATTCAAAGTGGTCAAGAACAAGTGTGTTCTTAACCTAATGTGTTATTTGTCCCTCATTATCTTCTTTGATACATATGTATATCTGTCATTGTTAAATTTGACTCTGTTTTCGATCTTGATCTTGTCATAAGTGCTCTTTACTATTCTGCCGAGAATCTGAGATTTTTCTGATTTGTCTTTAGCAAAATAAAACCTCTTAAATACCAATATCAACTTACAATGTTCAACATTATTCAACTACTAAAGAGTCTCATGCAAAATCAAGATTATGTATATTAACCAAATATGTGCTTAAAAAAGTAACACAATCTCATCAGAAATATCAGTTTTTTTAAAACTATATAATACAATTTTACCAAACAAATATGCCAATTTATTTTTATTAAAAATACAAATAAAAACATCTTAACCAAAAACAAATATAATTGTAAGTTTTTGTGTGTATACTAGTAATATTCTATAACTTTCAACTTCTATAATAACTTTTTTCGTGATTTTATAAATTTAATAAAATAGAATAATTTTCTATGCATAATTCATTATGGTATGGATTAAAACTTATATTCATTCCTATCAATTTCATTATCTCATATATATATATATATATATATATATACATAAGTAAAATTTGACCATAAAAGAATAATAATAATGAATCGTGATGTAAATTTAACTAAATGTAAGCATAAAAAATGAATTACATGATTTGTAAATTGTATGAAAATAAGTTGCAGAATTGTAAATGGTGTGAAAGTAAGTGATAGAAAGGGATAAAAGGATTATGAAAGAGTAAACAAACATAAATATAAATTTAGATCTAAATACCATAAAATAAAGATAATTAGAAGTAAAATAAATTAAAAGACTTTGAAATACTTTTGTAAAATGAAAGATAAACCATATAATTGAATGAAGAAATGAAGACTTTTTTATTGACAACGAATAAATTTACATTGTTTTTTTTATCAGCAAAAAAAATTAAAAAATAAAAATGAATCACTTTAGGAGTGATCCAACCATTATACAAACAACGTTTTAAACTCTCTCTCCCTAAATATACCTGCTGAACAGACAAGATCACAAAACTAACATAAGATGCTCAGATAAAAAATCAAATATAAAAAATTTACACTGTATATATAATATTTACATAAGTATAAAATAAAATATAATTTCAGAGTCGGAGTCTAATTGCTCTCTTGAAACCATTATTTATGGTATCTAGCTAACATTTTATAGGTGCCCACCCCATATATAATTTTAGATAAAAAATAGTAAAGAATGTTAACCATCCCACAACTAAAGAATAAATGGCTAATTGTTTTCTCATTTATCTCACACATAATATAGAAAGTGCTTCCTAATATTAAATTTTATCTTTTAAATTATCTCTTTGGAACCACCTTACTTAAGAATGCCCTCTATGCAAAATGTTGAGTGCAATCTAAGGTTTTAGATTTTCAAAACGATTCATAAAAAATCATCTTCCTCACCTCTAATGGAATTTTATAGTTTTTATAGGCTGATTTTACAGTGTATATTTTTGCATTGTCGTCCTTCCATATTCATTTTTTTTTTATCATTTCTCAAGGTAACTCCATATATCTCTTTTTCACCAAAACATAGCATCTTTAGCATGTAATAGAAAGAATTACATTTGACTAAATTGTAAGCTTTCTCAAAGTCAATTTAACAATAATATATTTTCTCTTTTTACACCTCATTAACTATCAACACACTATATAGTAGTCTTTTGCCTTCAATAAGATCTTAATTCCTTATATGGGTTTGACTCATGACTCATTGATGTTGAATATCCTTGGTAAATCCTCTCTTGAAAGAGTCAATAGTGGTATCAAAGTCAATGGTTTATCTTGATGTCTAGCTCAGACGAGTACAATATGAAGTGAGTTAAGAGTTGTCCCTTTCTGAATGAAATTTTAGGAAAACGTATCTCATTGTGATGAACAAAGATACAAGTAAGAGTTACTAGTGAGGTACTCGTAGTTAAAAGTCTTTTATCTTGAAGGAGATTATCCCAATGTCGAAGGGACTCACACATGAGAGAGAGATTATTAGGAATCCAAGTGTGAGTGTAAGTCTCACATTGAGTAGAAATGAGAAAGTTGAACAACATATAAGAAAAAACGTTCATAAATACATTATCTTTAAGATTTTGAGTTAAATACATTACAAGAAAATCATGAAATAGAAGCTAATTTTTAGTGACCAAAATAATTAGTTGCTATAGTGATTAAATTAGAGACCATTTTAAAGATTAAAAAATAGAAACCATTTAACAACAATAGAAACTCATATAGAAACCATTTTTTTAGTTTCTAAAATGGTCTCTAATTTAGTTACTATAACAACTATTTTTTTTTCTTCTAAAATTAATTTTTATTTCGATGTTTTTCTTGTAGTGATAAAATGTGAATCCCTTATATAGATATATTTTATAACTAACTAATTAGTATAAATGATAAATTTTTTAGATAACATCCAATTAAAATCTAATTCGTACATGTTTCTCTAAATATCTTACTTTAACACCTAAAAGAACATGATAACAAAGTGAAAAATATATCATTAAGACTAATACCTATAATATATTTTTTAAAATATGCCATGTTATATATGTTTAAGATTCTCGGCAGACAAACTTGATAATCATTAACCAAAGTTGACTAAAAACACATGCTTTTAATAGACTTTTGTTGTTGAATGCCATGTAATATATGTCTATACTTATTTTCAACCTTTGCAATATAAATAGTTTTCATAAGTTGTTTAAATATACACATTGCATGTAGCTGAGTAAATTATTATATTAATGAGTCACTTTCTCATGATAATATGTAGATATGTTCTTATCATACAAATGATCTTCCTCATCTTGTCATCATACAACCAAGTCTAAGACCTCACTTACCAAAATCCCTTTTATGCATAACAAAATAATAGTAAACAACAAAATGATTAATGCTATGCAAGAAACAAATCAAGGAAAAATAAAAGTAGACAAAGAAAAACACAAATAGAATAAATTAATATAGAAAATAATGGTCAACACTTTCTATCATTTTCTATAATGTCCAGAAAATACATAAAACAAAAAGCTAATGAATACATAAATCTGGTTTACACGTGATGTCCATTAATATTTAATTATCACACACACATGCGTCACATAATTGTTAATCATATGAATTTTTTGCCATTAATTATGAATTACATATATAATTTAGAATTACAAGTGTTATTCGATCCCTCTTAATTTAGGAACCAATATTTAGATGCACATGGGGATCTGAATAATCTAAGTCAGATCAAATAGAAGTATTGAAGAAAAAAAACTTGCTAATTAACTAATTATGCACTTGTAATTTTTGTGTAGATATTTATTTAGGGTGGAGAAAGAGAAATGACATGATTGGAGAATCATAACACAGCATCATGTTCATGATAACCAATGTTCAATGATCATCTGTTGGATAAATTGAATTGGTAAGTATTAACTAGCTGGCTTGCACATGATAAGGTTGTTCATAAAAAAGAACTGAGTTAAGGTTGTCGAATATACTAAGAGAGAATGTAATTGATTCTTTACCATTCGTAATGGTAAGATTAAGATCAAGATTTAATTTTGTACTTATATAACTATGCATTTACTTACATGGTTTCATCAATGTTGATTATTATTATTATTATTATTATTATTATTATTATTATTATTATTATTATTATTATTGAGTGTAAGTAAGAACAAAGAGTGTATTTGTTTTAGGAGTGAATTTAAGAGAGACTAAGATGAGTTTGAGGGGATAGATACTCGAAAATAATATTGTTTGAATTAAAGAAAAAAAAGTGAATAAAAATAAAATAAAGTTTATGAAAGTTTCTAAAGTGTGATTGTAAAAAAAATTAATCGATACAATTGTAAGATTTTAATTTTGTCCTAATTGTTAAAATTAATTTAAAATAAAATATGATTATTTATCTATGAAACTCGCTTAATATCAAAACATTATTGCCTTCATAGTCTCACTAGACAAAAAATACTAATTATTCAATATTGTGGATAAATGTAAAATTATTCAAAATAATTATAAAATATTTAACTGACATTCCAAATTTTGTAGAACATAATAAAACAAACAGAAATTAGTATAAAATTAAGCACATAACAAATATTAAACATGGAATAAATGATGATAATTTTTTTTAATTTTTTTTAATTATTTTCTATTTTTATTATTACTTTATAAATTTATTTTGATTATTAGTATTTTAAGATTTTATTATTATTATTTATGATTTTCTAATTATTATTATTATTTTATAAATTCATTTAATTATTATTATTACTGATATTTTATTATTAATACTATTAAAATAATTTATATATACTATATTATATAATTATAACCGTTATGTTAATATAATAATTTATGTTATATAACATTTTATATGTACAACATATAATATAATATATTATTTTATATAATCGATTATTTATTTTTATACGTTTCAGTAACTCTAGCAATTATGTTTCTTCTTAAGTATTACATGAATTAAGTTTTTTTTTTTTCATTTTATGTATAATCAAAATTTAAATCAGGAATCAAATGTGGGTTAAATTTGTAAAAAATCATATGTACAACTAACTTTTTTCGACTTTTATATATATATATATATATATATATATATATATATATATATATATATATATATATATATAAATTATAGTAACACA
>Ga0123342_1011089_pt1 | contig 10026 bp, 9 predicted proteins | sample Turbeawhitnodule_FD_89960 | JGI IMG/M metagenome (GOLD analysis project Ga0123342, IMG submission 89960) | Root nodule microbial communities of legume samples collected from Mexico - Turtle bean Mexico white nodule | ecosystem: Host-associated > Plants > Roots > Nodule | place: Mexico: Nepantla...
AACATGATCCATACACGATTATCCAATTTTTTGTTCCTTAAAACTAACACTCTTAGAAAATTATGTATAAAATTAATTTTTAACATTACAGAACTTACTACCCAATATATAAACAATAAAATTTAAAAAAAAAATTATGACGTGGCAGAAGTCGTGCCAATGGCACGACTTCTGTATGACGGGGCAGAAGTCGTGCCAAGTTGGCACGACTTCAGTATGACGGGGCAGAAGTCATGCCAAGTTGACACGACTTCAGTATGACAAGGCAGAAGTCGTGCCTAATTGGTACGACTTCAGCATATGAAGTCGTCCCAATTAGACACGACTTGCCTAAATTTATAATTTTTTTTAAACGGACACCATTTTGGTAAAAACCAAAAAAAATAACCCCATCATGGTTAATAAACCTGAGAAGAGCCTAACTCGATTACTGAAACCAAGAGCGGGGTGTCTGCTTTAAACCATAGATTACTTTGTTCAGTTTGCACACGAGCGTTGAATCACTAGAAACAAAGCCCGAAGGTTGTTTCATGTAGACACTTTCTTCCAGGACACCATGTAGAAAAACATTGTTAATATCAATCTGATGGATTAGCCAATGAGAAGATATATCTTTGGTAAGAACAATACATATAGTGGTAGATTTAATAACATGATTAAAAGTTTCATTGTAATTTCATCCTTCACTCTGATGAAAGCCTTTTGCAACTAAACGTGCTTTGTAACATTGAAGAGAGCCACCAAGATTGTACTTGTGTTTAAAAGCCCACTTACACCCAATCAGATTGGCCCTAGACAGTAAGGAAGTAAGTATCCAAATATTGTTTGTGAGAAGAGCATCATATTCAGACTTCACAGTAGTCATCCATGCAAGACTTTTATCAACATGTTTAAAAGTGGAAGGTTATGCAAAGTCATCTGTATAACTTGTTTGAAAAAGTTTAAGTTTATGAATCCTAGCCTTTGCATGTGTAACCATAGGATGACTATTATGTGTGGCAGGTAAAAGAACAAAAATATTATCAGATGAAGTAATAGTATTACACGGAAAATTAGTGCTAACCAAAGATTGCTCCTTCTGTGATTGTTGATAAAACTTCATTTTTTGCAAAAATCTTTTGTCAAACAATTCACCCCTTTTTGTTTAGGCCATTAATTCTAACAATCATGCAAAGTATAAGGAAACAAATACTCATTAGATATAAGATGTCGTGATATAATTGTTTTCCTAGATGGTGAAAAACAAACATATCCTTTATGATTTGAGGTATATCCTAGAAACAAACACACTGTGGAATGAAAATCAAACTTACGTTGGTTGTAGGGATGCAAAAGAGGATAACATGCACATCAAATTTTTTTTAAAAACTGATAATCAAGTTTAATAGAAAATAACTTTTCATAAGGGCTAAGCTTTTGCAAAAATGATGTTGGCAAAGCATTGATAATATGACAGGCAGTTAAGAAAAGCAGTGTTAGTTAGATTTCTATGTTTACATTCAACCTTCCATTTTGTTCATGTGAGTGAGGACAAATTAGACGATGTTTAGTTCTATTAGCATAAAAATATGGAGTGAAAGATATAAATTCCTTTGCATGATCTATTTGGATGCATTTTAACACAACCAATTTGTTTTTCAATATAAGTTTTAAAACGAATAAACAAAGACAAAGCTTGAGACTTTGCATTAATAAGATATAACCAAGTGAAACGTGAAAAAGCATCAAAAAATGCAATATAGTATTTTGAACCATTAGAAGCATTTATAGAAAGTGGTCCCCATATGTCAATATGAACTAACACAAGAAGAGTGAAGTAAAAAGTAGTAGAATCACTAAAAGGTAACTGATGGATACAACACACATTTGACAGAGAATTTTGTTTATGAAAATAAATATTACAAAGTCGCATAACAGAGTGAACAATGTTAGATAATGCATGGCCAAGTTTGGAGTGCCATAATTGAAAAAGAGATAACATAGGAGAACAAGTGGTAGTATTATTAGATGATTTCAAAGGTTGTTGTAAAGATGGGAAAACATATAAATCATCACAAAAAACTTTCCCAGAAAAATTATCTCCTTGGTACCCTGGGTTTTGACAAAGACAATGATTAGGATAAAATTCAAAGTATACATTATTGTCCTTGGAAAACTCATAAACACTCATTAAATAGTTATTGATAGTAGTAACATGTAAAAGATTATGTAAAAGAAGATTTTTATCTTTATAAGGACTAGTATACAAGGTTGTACCAGTATCTCAAATTCAAATACTTGATCCATTACCTAGTTTAACCATCTCAGTGCCAGTGTATGATGTCTTTTTGGAGAAGATGGTATTATCATGAGTGATATGATGAGTGGCTTCGGTATCTGGATACCACAAGGAATTAACATCAGAAGAGGGTGCCCCAACAAAGATGGTCACTATCTTTATAAGCTTAGGAAAATAATTGAGAATTGTGAGAAGAAATATTAGAAGAAAAGTTAGTGTTAAACCTTTGCTAGAAATCAGCAGTTGTTCTCGCCGGTTGACTGAAAACGCCTTCGTGCGTCTACGACAATCTCATGCTAAAGAATCCTTGCGTTCACTCATGCTTTCCTTCCGATCGAACGCCTGAAAACACAAAGACAAAGGGCGCCCTAGAGGTCGTTTGCACTCCGACGCTCAAGTCAATCTCAGGGCCAGGAAACACCAAAACTGTTAAGTGTAAAAGCTCTATGTAACTGTGTGTTAAGCGGCGCAAATGAATAGTGTACCTTACTAAGTTTGTTACTTCCATTTATATAGCCTAGGGTTTCCACTGTTTCTGATACCCAAAATAGGCTTCCTAAGGGGGTGGGCCCCAACGCCACTGTTACCCACACTTAGGATAACCTAACGCGTGGGGTTCCCTAACTGGAGTGCAACCTCTGACGGGATGACCACCTGGATGCCTCCTCGTGCATCTGATCTCTGGGGTCACCCATCTTGGGAGCTCCCTAGCTATTCACGTGCCATGCATGCATCTCACCCCTGGAACGTGACCCTCACAAGTCGTATCTTTTACAGTGGCTCTATACTTGTGTTACGCCTAAACGCGTCATCCACATCACACGTATGGACCCTTGTGACCTAGGCTTCTCCCTAACTGATAACTAGGGTGTGTTGTCTGGGGTTCACCTTTTATGGGTCAATTCTACTGTTTGAGTCACCAATGTCCGATCTCTCATCGACATCAGCACATCCTGATGATCGATGCCTGACCACTCAGTGACACCTTGGTTCACGTGCCATACAAGGCACTGGCCCACGGCGCTCGTGGGCCCAACTTACGTGGCCCCCTCATTACTAGTGGTCAACGACGTTTGAGGACTGGTCGGTACACAAGCCCCCCAGTCTCGAGCTATAACTTGTACAACGAAGAGACTAAGTCCTCGCCCCTTGCGACCTACGTGGCTCTTTGTGACAGGACATGAACAATGTGCTGAAGTGACGCCTCTCTATGGGCGTTCTGATTTGTGCACACGTGTTTTGATCAACGACCAGGGCTTAACGTCGCTTGCGCTTCTTAGTTTACGTTAAGGATTCTTGGGCGTGAGATTGTCGTAGACGCACGAAGGCGTTTTCGGTCAATCGGCAGGAACAACAGTGGTGTGGCCAAATTTGTGACAAATTTGACACTAGACTTGAAGAGAGAAGAAGAAGAAGAAGAAGAAGATCTAACCCTCTCTTTTTCTATCACTTTGTTATCATCAACTCTTATCATAACAACCCTAGAGGAGTAACTAAACAACACCATTTCTCACATCATCTTTCTTCTTCCTTTTCTCTGCACCTTTCCCTCAACAGAAAGGATGAACTTTGCGTCTCTTTGTCGCATGACTCTCTCCACTCCCTTGGCATGACCGTTAGTCTCCTCATCTTCTATTCTCTCAACACCACCGCCCACTCCTTCAAAACCCTCCCCCACAAGCCAGAAACCGCTTCTCGACTAGTCCACTGTCCAAAACTTGCCGGAAACCCTCATCGTTAATGCCCCTCGACCCCTGCCATTGAAAAGCATCCAACTTTGGACTCCACAGAGGTGGAAACCATTGAAATGGTTGATGGATTTGATAAGGCGATGGTGGGGAGTACCGGTTCATAACCATTCTCTATGAGAAGGGTTCTAAAAGAAGCTTTAGGAAACAACGTCAGTGATTTCAAGTTGTTAGTGTTTATAGTCCACAATGTGGTTCTTGAATTTGGGTTTTCTAGAATCAACAAGGATTCAGATATGGCTGTTAGTTTTTTTCACCTTCTTTATGATTCTGTTTCAGCGTTTATTTTAATGATATCATGGAGGTATACCCTACCTAAAATTCTGGTTAATGGTGCTTCTCATAGTGTGAATTTGAAATTTCAAACATTAGGGCCTTTTATGAGTGTTTGTGGATCGTTGTCTGATGATACTAGGTTGAGGTTTCAAATGTCATTATGTCATCCTTAGAAAGATTAATGTGGAGGAGTTTGAAGATAAATTGATGCAGTTTTAGTAAAATGGAAACTTTATCAAAGACTTATAAATACATTTAGGTGCACTGTGTTGTATAAGGGATGAGCAGAGGTTATAGCAGTTCATAATAGTCTATCTCTCAATTATGGTTTGTTTCTATTTATCTACGGATTTTATATGAATTAATGTGCTATTTTTTATTTTTAGGATTTAGCATTTGATTGTCCCTCCCTGCCCTTCTTGGGGACAACATTTAGAACTTTGGAAAACTACTTGTCCATCCTATAATTACACCAAAATATTTGGAGCACCTATTTTATGAATTTTCTTTGTTTCATCTATCTTTTTACTATGTTGGTTCACATAGCCTATAATATGTTAAACAGACCAAGAGCCTTCTAGGGACAAAAAGTGGAATGGCTTTACTATCTTCTAAAGGCATTCAATTATGGTGATTTAGTACGATATCAAGAACTGTGTCGGGTGCATAATGTTGCTTTAAGAGCCCAACCAACACTAGTTCAAAAGGAATAGAAGTTGTTGGAAAAAATCAACATTCTCTACCTGATGGAGATTATATTCAGGTGTATAGTTAATTAGATTGCATTGTTGTCACCTGTTGAGGTGTATGTAATAACTTGTTTTTTTTTTCATTCCCAATTCAAACTTATTGACATTTCTTGAAGTTGACCTTCAAAAGATCGAACTATTCCCTTGAGTGTAATTATTGAGTGTACAAAAATTTCTATAGAAAACGTGGAACATCTCCTGATGAAGAGTTTATCTATAAGTTGTATTAGAAGTTATAAGGAAAACAATGTAGAAATTTTGTTTGATTTTCTTTGCAACCATTTAAAGTAGTACACTTTCTTTCAACCCATGCATTTTTGTAAATGTGAAATAGCTTATGATGTTTTCTGTTTTCTTCTTGTTTTTATTTGTGTATATTATTTTTTACCAAGGCTTTATGAAGACAATTAATTATAGTGTGATCATACAATTTTAAGCTTATATTCTGTTTGGGAATGGAGATACAAACTATAATCTAATTGGATTAAGTTCTTGAGTCTTGAGCAGTTGGCATGCCCCCTACTTAATTGAAGAATTATGTTGTGTTGATTATTGCTTATAAAGTATATAGTTTTTTATTGAGTTTTAGTTATTAACTGTGATACCTAAGTGTTCCAGTCGGTTGACCAGATTGTGGTTAGTACGTAGCTGCGACTCGCGTATCATAGACTCCCTCGTTCTTGATTCCAGATCTTCACCCTACTCCGCCGTGAGTACCTGAAACAGAGAAGAACAAAGGGCGCCTTAGCGGTCGTTTGCACTCTGACGCTTAAGTCAGTAGGCAGAAAACACTATGCACCTCCGTATCGGAACACCGTAACTGTGGTGCTCTGAAGGCGCGTAACTGTATTCTAACAAACTTCTCTCTGGTGCTCAAATCACTCGTGCGTACAGTGAGTAAGCTCACAAATGATTCAAGTGTGTGTAAGAATGTCAGAACGTAAAACGTACCTTTCTAAGCTTTCAGAAACGCTTATATACCTTGAGTTTCAGTGTTACTGCCACGTGTCACTTATGACTTAAGCGCAACTCCACGTGGAAGGCTTTACGACGTGTAACCCAACTTAGGGAAATCCCAACGCGTAAGTCTTCCCTCCTCGAAGTGCATCCAACATAGGGGATGACTTCCTGGGTGCCAACTCATGCGCCCCAACCTCTAGTCACTCGCCCTGGGAGTATCTCAGCCTTCCTCTCGCACCATGCACGTAGATTTCCCCTGGGACGTGGCCCTCTCCCGGGTCGTGTCTGTCCCAGCGATTCTCCTAAGGTGGCGTGGATTGTCGTGTCCCTACACCTCATGCATGGGTACTTCACGAGTCAGGTCACTCCCTGCTAGTACTGGGAATATGGCCTTGAAGCCACCTTTCTCTTCTCTTTATTACTGTTCTGAGGTACCGAGGCCCGAGGCCTCCGAGCCCGTACCGTGGCCTCTTACTGTGCCGCCCCCTCCACGGTCTTCCCTACCTGTGGGTATCGGGGGTGGCACCATCTGGCCCAATGCACGCTCTCAGGATAACAGGTCACGCCTTTAGGGTAGGCGACGCCTAAGCCTGCCGACGCCCATACCTGGCGATACCCACACCTGGCGACGCTCATACCTGGCGACGCCCACACCTGACGACGCTTAAGGCGGTCAACGCTTACTTTCCTCCTTAGAGCCTCTTGGTGGGTCCCATCGTATGTTTGACTTTGGTCAACGCCCGAGGACGGGTCGGTACACTAAGCAACACCTAATGATGTACTTTTACCATTTTGAAAATGACCTCCCATCTTGTGCCAGATTTGTCAAAGTGAGTGGTATGATCTACTTGTTCAAACATGTCCAGAAGTGCTTTTAATGCTTGATTTCATTTAAGGAAAATTTCTTGCCTATTAATGGTAGTAGGTTGCAATGCAAATAATCTATTTTGACTTTGATTGTCCATTAGATAATCTTTTGTAGTTTTCATTGGCAATTAACTCTATTTTTAGACTTGGGATCTTTTTTCCCATCCAAACAAATATGTTGTTTTACTTGTGTATCTACACCTTTTTAGTGATTAAGCATATGGTCTTATTGAATATTGTGGTTGTGGTTCATAAATACTTACTTTGCTCTTTAACTTAATGTTTATTACAACGAGTACAAAAGACAACTTCATTTTGAATGTATTTCTAACATTATGTACTTGTTTTGAAGAACTTTTAGTTGTCCATGACGAGGATTTTTCTGGTGATGAAGAGTGGGAGGAAGATAATTCTGATGATGATCCCAAGGCCAATTTTGGAGGGGAAAACATGACAAGGATGATGAAGATGACGACGATAATGATAATGATGAAGACGAGGATGAAGATGAGAAGGAAGAAGATGAGGAATCTCCTGAACCAACTACTAAGAATAGGAAATGAGAATTATACTTGTAGACAAATTGTTCTTTCTAGATTTTAGTGAAATTTAGGTATTAGGACAAAGGTTTATCATCCTAGACCTGTCACCCCATGTTGTTGTGGTTTAATATTATAATTTATGGACGTTATCATTAATGTAAACTATTCAAACTAGGCTTGTTAAATACCTGTCAGTTTAGTTATATAAACATACCCCAGCTTTGAGTTATGTTTGATTATTTAAATGAGTTGAGTTCAAATTTGAAAATAATATTTTATAGTTCTTTTGAATATATGTACAAGTTCGAATGTTTCTGAATGCTTTTGAATTATATGAAAAAAAAGGTTTCAATACCTTTAGGTATGAAAAAAAAAAAAATTATAGTTACATACGGATTTTTTTATATGTAATACATTAGTAATTACATATGAAAAATATCCATATATAACTTTCTGGTGAAATTATATATAAAAATATCCGTATGTAAATCTAACCGATAATATTTATATGTAATTACATATTTTGTTTCTTACATACATATTAGTACGAAATGTAATTTCAAATTTTCTTTTAGTATAATTTAGATACTATTTTATAAACTAAAAATTATTGGATACTAAAATATTCTCTATTATTAATAAAAGTTGTAATATAATTAGATTCTATATTTTTAACTAATAAAAGAAAATTAAAGACCATTTTTATTGTGTTGTTAAGATGTAATTGGAAACCAATTTTTTAAGTTACTTTTAATATATTTTAGAGACTAATTTTTATTTATAAAAATAATAAAATTATAAACTAACTTTTTAGTTTTTAATAATCATATAATTATATACCTAATTTTTTAGTCACTATTATTAAATTTACATACCAGTTTTGAATTTAAATATTAATTTTGAAGTAATTAAATTTTTAGTCACCCTCTTCCTCCTCTCTTCAACTTTTTCTACTCATCTCTGTCTCTGGGCAACGCTCTTCGACTCTCATTCACGGCAATGCTGATCATCTCTCACTCACGGCAACGCTGTTCATCTTCACTCACGTGCAAATTTTTTTTCACGTGCAGAAACGGTGCGGTGTTGACCGACGAACGGAAGCGATTCCTTGGTGTGGTTTGAAGCCTGTTGAATCGGTCTTATCGAAACGGTGCAATTTATGAATGGAGGTTTGCGGTGATCGGAATTCCTCAACATTGATGTTGCAAATGGTGAATCCTAAATCGGTTTGAAACGACGAACGAAACTCATTGAAGAACAATTACTTTCCAGCGTGACCGATGATTGAATTGGTTGTTCTTGTATTGACTTGCGTGAATCAATTTCTGGTGGTTCTAGAAATTTTTTGGCGAGTTGCATTTTCATTGAGCAATTCTTTATGAATTGCAAAATTTGAATTCAAGGTTAGAACTTTCGGTGATGAACATGACTCGTTTCTGGTGACATTCAAAGGCGATAGGTACTTTGTTCATGATTAGGCGAAGGCAATTTGAAACTGTTGAAGCGATTTGTTGGACATAGAAATTTGGTGTTCTTGGTGGAAGGAACTATGTGATGCATTAACAGTGAGTGCCAACTGTTTGATGAAATGATTCCTTAGAATTGGTGCGGAAACTACTGCAACAGGAATTACAACTGACAAGTGCAGGTCTTAATGCTAACTGTTTTGTGTAGCTGTCTTGGTGCAGTGGTGCAGTATTTTCTTGTTCTGTTTGAAAACCAAAAGCAGTAGCCAATCTGCCATGTAAGTTTTTTTGTGCATATTTTGTTTGAAGTTGCAGTTAAGCACTGGACATACAAACCTACTGAGATTTGGTACAAAATTTTTTGGTTTAACAGTTTTGGTGCTTCTGGAAAATTGTTGAAATTGTTAAACAATGCGTGAGAAAATTAACGTGGAGTGTCGTGAATTTGGTGAGAAATGTTTCTTTTCTTTTTCTTATTGTATTTTCTAAAATTACATAAAGTAGAAAAATATAAAGTTTATATATTGTCTGTTTATTTTTTTTTACTGATAGTAATTCGTGATATTCTTTTGTCTATGATATCTCGTGATACATTTAGACTTTTAATTCCATTTAAAAAGTAATAGTCACACTGAAAATAATGCATAAATCATAAAGAGATATAGAGAAAATAATCTATTAATTGAAGAATATTAAATATTTTCAATAACTCACTTTTTACTACTATATTTTTTCATTTCTAATAAATAGAAGTAGTAGTTGGTGACACTAATCATAATAAATATAAAGACTTGAGTTGAAAATTTTTATAAATTTATTTTAAAATTAGTGAACTTAAATCTATAAATAAATATAAAATATTAAAGAGTAAATAAGTAAATAAAATAATATTTTATAATAAATTATATTATTTAGAGACCAATATAGTGAGCAGTTTTTGGTATTTATATATTTGGTCACTAAATGAGTTTCTATAACAAAACCTTATTAAAAGGGTCTAGGGATCAGTGGATATGGAAGGCGGCTGAAAAACTATCTTATACGGTTAACTCTGTTGAAGCTGGAGGAAGCTTCTTCCCTACCAAGGCTTGATGTGTGTTTGATGAAGAAAATAGCTGGAGTGCTTTGAAGATTGTAATA
>Ga0123342_1011090_pt1 | contig 10026 bp, 8 predicted proteins | sample Turbeawhitnodule_FD_89960 | JGI IMG/M metagenome (GOLD analysis project Ga0123342, IMG submission 89960) | Root nodule microbial communities of legume samples collected from Mexico - Turtle bean Mexico white nodule | ecosystem: Host-associated > Plants > Roots > Nodule | place: Mexico: Nepantla...
GTTAAGTATGAAAAGCCTATGTTTAACGGAGATCCTCTGGCTTCACTAATGATCTAAGTCATGTAGACTAAGATATTAGGTGGTGAGAAGCTGAGAGGGAGTTCATACACACCGGGTCCCACTATAGACACTCGGTATTGGATGTTTGAACTTACCCTGATCCTTTCTATTGGATTCGCTGGTAATCTTTGGATCAGGTGTTAATCTCTGGTAGGGGCATACTTAATGAGTCTTCCGGAAGACGAAGTCGGATTGAAATGAAATCCAATATTGTGATTGAAAATAGATCCATGTGTGGTCTATATGAATGATGGAATTGGTATTGGAATTCTACATGAAATTACTAAAGAAATGTTTATAAATTATTAGTCTAAATTGGTTCTATTTCCATGAATTATGTTATGGATTTTCTTTGCATTAGCTTACCCTTGCTTTTCTTGCTGTGTTTGAACTGCGATGACTGTACTACGTACACGAGCAGATGATTTTACAGGTGTCGGAAGGTCTGAAGAGCTTTAGGGTGTTGATTTTGAAACCTGTATTGTAAATATTTATATTTCTATAAATCCTAATCATGTATTAGGAATGTTTTGAAAAACTCCAAGTTTGTATAGAAACTGGGAGAACTTTTATTGTAATAGTTATATGTAAATTATGGGGTGTTACAGAAGGTATTTTCAAATCCAAAAATACATAGTATGATAATGGTTACAGATTGTACAATCCAAAAGCTATTACCAAATCCAGGAATACCTTATGAATTTTGTAATCCATAATGGATTTTTTAAAGAAAAGGGAATATTTTAGATTGTAGAATCCAGGAGGTGTAAATAGAAAATATAATATTTTTGAATGGTAGAATCCATAAGTATTTTTTAATAATAAAATTGTCTTTTTGACGGATCTATTGGCGTCTACAGAAGTGCAGTAAGAAACCGTCTTTATAAAATAGTTTTATTTCCCGTACAATATTATTCTCACGACACTTGCGTAATAAGATTGGGTAAAAACTTATAAAAATATTTTTTTATTTTCAATAAAATTTAAATTTCAATCGTACTAATAAATTGACTAATAAAATATTTTATTAAAATATATAATTTTTTTAAGATAATACATGTAAACACATGTTTACTATTCCAATTCAAAAAATAATATGAAATATTTATATATATATATATATATATATAATAAATTATATTTTAATTTTATTATTAAAAAGACTAAGGTCTTAAATTATATACATAATCTTCATTTAGCATTTGATGAGTATTGAAACCTAAACCACCTATGTGTTTTAGAAAGACAATTAAATATTAAAAATTTATTATCGAATTTTGTGAGGGTGTCATGAATTAGAAATTGAAGATAGTTTCTTCATGCACCTCCATACTTATCTTCTTTCACCCCATACTTCAAAAAATACTCAAATTACCTTTTGATATTTTTCATTGAATTTTTTTCTTTAATTTTGGAATGTGGAATTCACAGACTTTTTGGGTTATAGAATCTAGAAGTTAAAATTTATCTTTCAGATTGTACAATATTTCAAATTGCACAATCCATACTACAAATTTGTATTCCAAGTTATAGAATTTGGAATGGATAATTTTAGAATTTTTAAAAATATGAGACTGCCAGAAAAAATTATAAAGTGTATAAAAACAATTCTAAAATTTTAAAATATGCACCCTACATTTTTTCTCAGCATGTCACGGATCGACCCACACGGTCATCCTCTTTGTCATCCTTATTTAGGATGTAAGTTCGCTTGAAAATGTTACCATGTGAATCACAAAGTGTGATTAATGAATAATGCATGAAATATAATGTATATAGAATGAAACATGCTGTTCTAAGTAATTAATAAAGAGGTAGTATTAAGTTGATGTTGTATTGTGTGAATATTAACTTGGAAGATTCAATTAGATTTCAAATTCTACCAACACATTCTTATAAACATAGGTATCATGTGATAAAATTCGATAGAGAATCTTGAGGGTTTTTTTCATCATAGTGCAATTTTGTTTCATTTTTCTATAAATGGACAGATTTTTTTTTTTAATTTTCAAATTAGAAAAATATATAATAAATACGATTTAGTTTCATTGAAATCGTTAACGTTAATGTTCTATACGGTTTTTCTAAATATCACATACGAATTCAATGTATTTTAAAACTATTTTTTTTACAAAAGAAATCATATACAAGAAATACAAATTTAATTAAAAAATCAAATACGATTTTATAAAAATAAATTCATGTAAAAATCGTAGATCACAAATTTGATTTCAAATTTACAACCGTAAATCACATATACGCTTTTTGAAAAATTAATTTTTAAAATTAAAACCTTTTTATATTAAAGAAAATCGTAAATCACATATTCTTTTTTAATATAAAATAATTTAAATTTAAGTTTCTTTTAATACATTTAAATTATTTTAAATTCTTAATAAATTAATTATGTAATATTTTTATAATATAAAATGACCAAAATAAATCTAATTCATGAGATAACAAACTAAATTATAGAAAAATAGTACAAGACTCTACATTCTACTATTGTGGATATGGACAATTTGATCTATTGTGGCCATCATTTCTACGGTAAGAGCATTTGTTTGACTTATCTTTCAAAACCGATAATTCAAATACATAACAGAGGTGATTTGTTAATTGAGGCACCTTTCCCAAATGATAGTTTTTTGGCCACGGAAAAGATTTTAGGATTAAAAACTTGAATGACTTTCAAGAACTTAGCTTTAATACCAATTGTTAAAAATTTAGGCCTTAAACAAGAGGGAGATGAATTGTTTATGAAAGATTTTCGCAAATGTTGAAAGTATATTGAAAGTCAATGAGGAATCAATGAAGTATAAATCAATTAAGCCAATTTCAAAACTGTTTTTAATGTAAATCTAGAAAATCAATTAGTTGTTTTTGCTAAATCGGTTGTTTTTATCAGCAGTGTTAAAAACATAGCAAAAACAAACTTAAAAGAGAGTAGGGATAGAGAGATCAACAAAAAGAATTTATACTGGTTCACTCTTAACCAAGAGCTACATCCAGTGCTCATAAACCTCTGAGAATTCACTAAGCAATCAAATACATTGATTACACAACACACACCAAAGAGGTGATCTTGAACCCTTCAAGAACACACACCACCTTTGGCAAAACACCACAGATTTCATAACAACTTTTGAATCTGTACAACACCAGTCTTTACAGAAATACAGTAGTAAAGAGATAAAGGAATGAGTACAGGTACAATCTCATATTGAAGTAAAAAGAATACAATACAATCATATTCCACTCTTAGAAAAAGATCTAAAGCTTCAAGCAATCTTGGAAAAACTGTTTTAAAAGTGTTATCTTTAATCAATCACAACCAGGAGCGTATAACCACTTCTTTATACTCCAAACTGTTGTTAAAAGCATTTAATGAAAGAACCAAAATAGTTTTAAATCAATTAAAACATATTAAATCAACTTAACAAAATTCTATTAAGGATTTCAAAAAATCAACCGATTGAAAACACGAAACAATATTGAATTGGCTTGACAGGAAAGTCAACCAATTTCAAGCTTTTTCAAATTCTTTTCAAAAACCTCTAAGTGTAAAATAACCGGTTGAATCAAAATTTCAACAGGTTGATTTTCCACTTTCTTTAGAAAACATTTTTTTTTTCAAAAGAACTTGAATCAAGCAACCTTGGATCATAACTATGAGTGAATTAACAAATTCAAACTACACAAAACACACACACAACAAGCAGTAGAGTCTTCAAGCAATCTACTTGGATTTGGAGACATCAAAGTTCATGTTCAATAATCACCCCCTATTTGGTGAAGACAAATCCCTAGTTTACTTGTGTTGCTCTATTTGAATTTGGAAGCAGCTGCAAAGCAGAAATTGTGCATGCACAAGATAGCAATAATAACCCAGGTTTTAAGAGTACCCAAGAACCAGTTTTCATCAATAGGTTTCTAGCAAGAAAACCAACAAAATCAGTGTGAAAACTAATGTGAATGAGGTAAAAGATTAGAGCATTCAGGAAAAACACAATAAACCAGATAACTCTCCCCCTATTTGTCTTTACAAATAGAGTCAGACAAGGGATAAAACAAAAACAAAAAAACAAATTATTCAGCAGGCTAAAATAGGATAAGAAATAAAGCAATAAAATTCTTCAATCATCTTTGCCATATTAAAGCTCAAAGAGCTTATTTTGAACAGCTTCAATCTGTTCATCAACGTTATGGAATCTTGTCACACAAAACTCATGATGACTCCTTTGTTCATTTGCAAAGTTGTCCATCCTGCTTACCATCAATCTCTCAAAGGTGACATAGATGTGATGCGTTCTCCCATATTTCTAGCACTTGCACCAGCACCAAAAGCATCATCGTAACCAACATTATCTTGCCCAACTTGGTTTCTATCATCACCATCACTTCCAGCAACAACAACAACAGGTTCTCCTTCATCATCTTTAACATGGATACCACTTGAAGAACCAGCTTTGTCACCATCTTTGCTCACCCATTTTCCTCCAATTTTAGTGAATCCCATCTTGCTTAGGGATCCATTGTTGACTTAGTGTGATGCCTTGACCACTTTAGTTATCTCCTCTTCAAGATTAAATTCAAAATAATGCAAAAACTTAGAGATAACTATAGCATATGGATAGTGATAATCACTTAACCTCATGGATTTTTGCATATGCTCCTTGATGATATGGATCCAATTAATCTTGATCTTGTTCATGATGTAGTAGATAAGGACAAGATCTTCCTCAGTGAGTACTGAATGGTTGCTTTCTCTTGGAGTTAGCATCCAAGACATAATAAAAGCAACAAACCTTTCATTTAGCTTTAAACCTCCCACCGAAAAGTTTCTCACTTTAGATTGAGGATTCTTGAGACAACTTCTATAGAACTACATTTTGTTGAATTCCTCAACAACCCCAATGTTCCCTTTGTTTATCCTTAATACAACATACTTCAGCCCAACAACAACATACTAAACCTCTACAGTTATCTCCATGTTTTTGCCTTTCACATGACATCAAAGATTGTCTCCATCCACATGAAGACTTGTGTAAAACATATTCACTAAGTCAGGATAAATATTCCCTGAGAGCTCCAGAAATCTTTTCAACAGTTGCTCCTTCAAGACATGCCTCACTTCAGTGAGATTCTTCCCTTTCAGCTAGTTGAAAGTAATAAGCTTTGAGTTGTTGATAGCCTTCCTACTAGATTCATGTAGGAACTTTTCAATCTTTTCATCATCCCTTGAAAACCAGTTTTTAAGGTGCCCTCCTCTATTCACAACATGAGTCTTCATCCTTTGTTATGAGGGAGGAGTTGAGTCCATGATTCAAGAATGATTTTTCATAAAAGAGAGAGAGTCCAACAGAAGCAAGATGCAACCAGAGGAAAAACAATGGGTTGTTTCTATGAAGAAAAACAACTAAACAAGCACATGTATATAAGTAGTAAAGGTAGTTAACAAATTTTGGCTTTTAGTGGGTTGTTTTCCAAAATAACAAGAATATGGTTAGAGGGAATATTGTCATACGTCAGCCCCCAAAGAGATTGCCCAATGACAGCATAGTCCAGATTTGACCATCCATAAAAGCACTTAAACTTTCAAGAAGTTATGGAATATAATTCATTTTGACCATAATAACTCACAATCAGATTGTATTCAAGGCCATAATAAATGTAATTTTGACCCATGACAACTTTGAATGGGAAGCAACAATTGTACCAATGCACAGAGTTTCAAAACAGCTTTATCACAATGCTGCCAGAGATAAAACAATCGGTTGTTTTTCTGCGACAACACTTTTGAGTTTTCATAAACCAAATGTCTTTGGAAGAGATAAAACTATATAGTGTTGATCACATAAACTGTTGCATAGAGATGTTTCACAACAATTTTACTCAAGAGTAAGAATCAATTAAGATTTCATTTAATCAATATGAGCAAAAATATACAAATTTAAAAGTAAGAAAACACAATTTCTTAGCTTTTGAGAATTTTTCTCTTAAGACAACCTCTATATATAAGTCAAGAATGTCACTTGACTTTCAATAAATTCTCTTGAAGCTTCATCCTTCACATCAGTATGATTTTATACTTTCAAGGGTACCACATATGCTGATTTTCCATCAAAGAACACTACAAGAAACAAAAACCAAGAAACAAGATTTGGTCCCCTTAAAAATTTGGGCCTTTGGGCATTAACAGGAATATTTTGATCATTAGGAACTTTAGAGTTCTTAGGAACCCACTTCAAAACATCCTTGGGAACAAAAAATTTTCTAACTCTGCAGAATCTAACAGAGTGACCATTCTTCATACAGTAAAAGCATGAAACAATCGGTTGTTTCAACTTTTCAATCGGTTGTTTTTCACAGAAACTTGAAAAAGGCTTTGAAACATATATTTGCTTGCTGTGTGAATTAAAACTCAATCCCTCTTTGTCAAAAGCACAATGTAGTGATGCAAGAACTGTCTCAAAGTTTGATTGACCTTTTGAAATTTTATCCACAGTTTTCACAAGATAGCGAACCTTCCTTTGATGAGATTCACAATTTTCACAAAAACATGAGTCACATTTGTAAGAAGAGTTTTTGTAAATTAATTTCAGATTTTCAAAATCATTTTTCGAATTATTCAGCTATTCTTCCAATGCTTTGACTCTATTTTCCAGCCAATTATTCATGTCTTTCAAGCGATTGTTCAAAAAGGCCAGTCTATTAGCTTCTTCACGAGTTCTTTAAATGCATCAAGAAGCTAGTTTTAATTTTCAAAATTGATTGAGGTGCTGGAACTTACACTGCTTGTGTCAGATTCTCCTTTAGCCATCAAGTAAAGATTTACTTGTTTAGCTTGAGGAAGAGACATCATTGTCTTGCCAAGCAATGTAGACTCTTTTAGATTTTCTCTTCTTTTCAAATTTCTTGCCTTGTCCTTTCTCCTTGCTTTCATTATTTGGGCAATCAGCTTTTATATGACCCTGTTTACCACATCCAAAGTAGGTATAATTGTTAGCATTAAAATCATTGAGTTTCTTGTTGTTATACCTATTGGAGGATTGATTCTTGTTGTTGTTTTTCTTCAAGAATTTGTTGAATTTCCTAGTCACCAAACTAAGAGTTTCTCCATCACTATCCTCACTTGATTCTTGACAGTTTTTGTGACCTACAACCTTCAAAGCAATGCTTCTTATATGTTTCTCTTCATGCTCTTGATCATTAAGTCTATTCATCTCCAATTCATGTTCCCTAAGCTTTCCAAACAAGGAAGTTGTTGTCAAGGTTGTTAAATCTTTGGATTCAAAGATGGCTGTGACTTGGGCTGCCAAGATCTGTCTAAACACTTGAGGATCTTGATATTGAGTTCCTCCCTTTCTAAGTTTTTTCCTAGGCTGATGAGATGATTGAAAATATGAGTGAACCTCTTGTGAACATCAACAATGGTCTCCTCTTTTTGCATTCTGAACATCGCATACTCCTGGATAAGAGCATGCTTTCTTGCTTTATTTACATAATTGGTTCCTTCATGAGTAACTTCAAGAATATCTCACATTTCTTTTCCTAAAGTACATTGTGATACCCTAAAAAACTCATCAGAATTTAGAGCAGATGTTATGATGTTCTTAGCAATGCAATCAAACTTAGCCTTTTTTGCTTTCATACTCAGTCCATTGGGACCAAGGTTTTTCAATAGAAACATTATCTTTTTCAACTTTTGGAATAAAAGGTCCATTTTCAATGGCATACCAAACTCCTCAATCAATTGATTCCACAAACATCTTCATTCTTACCTTCCAAAACTGATACTTCAAACCACAAAGCAGAGGTGGTCTGTTAATTGAGACACCCTCTCCAAAGGGTAGTTTTTCAGCCATGAAAAAGATTTTAGAATAAAAAACTTGAATGAAGAACTTAGCTCTGATACCAATTGTTTATGAAATATTTTCGCAAATGTTGAAGGTAGATTGAAAACCAATGAAGAATCAATTAAGTAGAAATCAATTCAGCCAATTCCAAAACTGTTTTTAATGTGATTCCAGAAAATCAATCGGTTGTTTTTGCGAAACAATCAGATGTTTTTATCAGCAGTGTTAAAAACAAATTTAAAAAAGAGTAGGGATACAAAGATCAACACAAAGAGTTTATGCTGGTTCACACTTAACCAAGAGCTACATCCAGTCCTCATAAACCTCTGAGAATTTACTAAGAAATCTAACACCTTGATTACACAACACACACCAAAGAGGTGATCTTGAACCCTTCAAGAACACACACTATCTTTGGCAAAACACCACAGATTTCATAACAACCTCTGAATCTGCACAACACCAGTCTTTACATAAATACAATAGTCAAGAGAGAAATGAATAAGTACACCTGGGTACAATCTTAGATTGAATTAAAAAGAATACAATGCAATCCTATTCCACTCTTAGAAAAAGATCCAAAGCTTGAAGCAATCTTGGAAAAATTGTTTTGAAAGTGTTATCTTTAGTCAATCACAACCAGGTGCGTATAACCACTTATATACACTCCAAACAGCTGTTAAAAGCATTTAATGCAAGAGCCAAAATAGTATCAAATTAACTTAATATAATTCTGTTAAGGATTTCAAAAAATCAATCAATTGAAAATACGAAACAATCGGTTGAATTGACTTGACAACAAAGGAAACCAATTTCATGTTTTTCAAGTTCTTTTCAAAAACCTGTAAGTGTAAAACAACCGTTTGAATCGAAATTTCAACAGGTTGATTTTCCACTTTCTTTAGAAAACATCTTTTTTTCAAAAGAACTTGAATCAAGCAACCTTGGATCATAACTATGAGTGGATTAACAAATGCAAACTACACAAAACACACACACAAAAAGCAACAGAGTCTTCATGCAATCCACTTGGATTTGGAGACATCAAAGCCCATGTTCAACACAGATGTTATTAGTTGTAAATGACATATCGAATAAACAATGATAACATGAGCACACGGAAGACGGAGAGTTTGAAAATCCTCGTAATCACATCACCAGTCATTTAGTCTTATTGTATATGACATACACTACAACATTTTTTAGTTTAGGCAAGACTAAAATAGATTACAGGTATAAAAGTGTTGCCTAAACCTACTAAATGCCATAGTTTTAGAAATAGGCTTAAAAATTATAAGAAGCTACATTTTTATCTATTGAACTTCAAACTCTAAATTTTATCTATTGTACCTTTGGACATGACACATAACAAACTGTTGTTCATTTTTTCGTAACAAGGCAATAATATCTTATGGATATTGATGATCAACTCTTAACATGCACTTGTCTTCGCCTCTCGTTCAACAAACCAAGATTTGGTTCTTTCAAAAGTTGTCTTCACAAGAGCACAAGTGTGTAACAATCATGCTCCCTTTAATACAAAGTTCATGCCCTCAGCTAAATTTGTTGTCATGTGGCCATACCTCCTGCCTCCTACCATGCATTGTTATTGGTCCACAATGCCTTCATTGAGGTTTGATATTTCATCTGACGATAATGAAGTGGAAAATAATGATGATGAATCCCTCATTCGTCGAGACGTCCACTGAGACAACGAAGAAGGCGCCTACGTGGAACAGGATCTCATAGATAGTTCAATCGTCTTTAGGTTAAAACAATTACATAAATTGTTCAAATTAAATTGGGTTATCATGTTTGTGTGTTTCACATAATCTTATACTTTCATGTTTTTTTTTAATATAACTTTATTCAAACATGTAATTATTCCTTTCCGGTTAACATTTTCAATTTTAATTTTCTCGTTAAAGTTTTCGGTTTATTTTTAGTGTCTCGATTTTAGGTTTTACCAATTTAGTTTGTTATCCTTGTTGGAAAAAACGGGTAATTTTCCCACTAAAACAAAACCCTAACAGAGCTACCCGACAAATAATATTGAATAAATAAAGCGGAATAATAAAAGAGATAAAGAGGAAAAAACACACCCGAA
>Ga0123342_1011091_pt1 | contig 10022 bp, 4 predicted proteins | sample Turbeawhitnodule_FD_89960 | JGI IMG/M metagenome (GOLD analysis project Ga0123342, IMG submission 89960) | Root nodule microbial communities of legume samples collected from Mexico - Turtle bean Mexico white nodule | ecosystem: Host-associated > Plants > Roots > Nodule | place: Mexico: Nepantla...
CCATATATATATATATATATATATATATATATATATATATATATATATATATATATATATATATTTATTGAAATAACTCTATTTCACCTTGTTTATTTTTATATATATTTAAACTCTATCTTTTCCTAAATAGATTTGTTCAAATTGAAGATATCTTGTAAATATATCTAATTTTTTTTTATCATAGTATAAGTTTCTTTAAACATATTGAATCCAAAACTAATCTTACTCCCAATAGTTCGAAGAATTTTCATGCCCAGATAAAAGCACAAAAGTGACCTTTAGTTTAAAACCATTAGAATTGAGACAAGATAGACACTGATGATACCATTAAGTAGATTGAAACAGGAAAAGATAAGTTTAAATTTTGAATAGTAAATAAGGAATAGAAAAAATTATTCTTTTTGTTTACGAAAGTCAACTTTTCTATTTTTTTTTTCTTCAACCAAACAAAAATATTATTTTCCATATTTTATTTCCTGTCAACCAAACAGTTCATGAAAGGACACATTGCATGGGAGGATTTATTTTGTCACCCTCTTCTCTCTCTCTAAAGTCATGGTTTAAACTCTCCTAATAGCACAAACCTGCCAATGTTGTAAACTTGCTACACCAGCTGATTTAATACATATCTATGTTACATTATCTGAATCTTAGGTATGTCCAAAGGATTCTGTAGATGTTAATAAACTAAACTAGTTCTTAAGTGAACTACATAAAACAAAATCAGACAATTAAAACTGCTCTATACTATTAATCATCTCGGCTTTACAGGTTCTCTTGTAATGTCCAGTTTGATTACACCGACTACAGTGCACTGTATGTTTCTCACGACTAAGGTCATCCACACACATCCTTTTCTCAGGGCGTCCTGGCGGCCGCCGTAATTTCGGTGGCCGTACAACTAGGATATTATCATCCATAGAAGACTTGTCTGTTTTACTCCATTCAAGTTTTGCAGGGATATAGCGTATACCCTCTGCATAGGTATTCCTGTAACTTGCAACAGTAAAACTCTTGTGGGTAAATGCATAGACATCCTTCCGACATGAGATAAGAGCAGCAGCAGCATGAGAACAAGGAATACCATTTAGCTGCCAATCGCGGCAGGAACAAGTATAGTTGCCAATATTTACAATGTCCGATCGATCAGCTGAAAGAACCTCGAACTCTACTTCGTCTGATCTAAGGACTTGATATATAGATGCACGGCTGATGGCTTCGGTCATTAGCTTCTCGGCAGATGGGGCAAGTACAGAGCACCATGAGCTGCTTTTTAATCGCCTGTCATCAAACTCGGTTTTAAGCTTGCTATGAATCCGCTCCATCACCTGGATTATTGGCAATTCCCGAGCATCAAGAATCCATTTAGTGAACTCGTCAATGTTAGAGGATAGATGGCCAAATCGTGTCCCTTTAAAATGCACAAGGGCCCATTGGGAAGGATCAAAATGTTGTAACCATTTAGCAGCTTCAGGAGAGACCTCCTCTATTTCAGCCATTTTCTCTTTAAATGCAATGGTTGTGGTGGCATATGCAGCCTTCCACAGAAGATGGACAAGCCTAGAGTTCTTGAATTCTTTACCAATGCTTTCAGTCAAGTAACGCATGCAGAATGCATGAGAAGAACTTGGGAACTTGCTTCTCACTGCATCCGTAATACCCTTTTGCCCATCTGACAAAAATATAAACTCTGGCATGCATTCAGTATTCCCCTCCAGTACCCTGTGCAACTCAGACAGGAACCATGTCCAGCTGTCATCATTTTCTACATCGACAACACCAAACGCAAGCGGAAACAATCCACCATCAGCATCAAAAGAAGTTGCTGAAAGCAATGTGCTAAGGTATTTGCTTTTCAGCTGGATTCCACCAAGTCCAACAATTGGCAAGCAACCATTAACAAAACCATAGATTGATGCATGAAAGCAAACAAAAAGCCTCTGAAAACGGTTATCTTCACCAGCAGTAAATACCTCTGCAACACTTCCAGGATTTGTTTTCTTAATTTCTTCACAGTATGAAGGAAGTAGGTAATATCCTTCTTCAGAAGATCCATATATAGCTGCAAGACCCCGCTCCTTTGCACGCCAAGCTTGCTTATAAGGTATAGTTATACCATATTGTTTATGGATGTCATGTAAAATATCCTTTGGTTTATAATTGATATTGTCTCGCAATCTTTCTTCAATGAAACTCACAATCCAATCAACAGAAGCCTGATGGTGCCCATTGTTTGCATTCCTCCCACAAGTATGTGTCCCATCAATACTTTTAATAGTGAATGTTGAGGCATTAGGGAGCTTGACTGCACGAATCCGCCATGGACAACCATCCGAGGCACACTTAGCAAAGTAGCGAATCAGGTCACTTTTAATAGTACGAAGCTCAAAATGCTGTGCAATGGCAGCTTCTTTGATTGCATTCCGGAATGCCTTCACATCAGGAAACTCTTGACCAACAAAAAAATTGTACTCTTCCATAGATTCAAGATTTACTTTTTTGTTATTACGTTCTAACTTCTACAAGGTAATGATCAACCATCACTCAAACATGTAATGACTAATAACAGTACCATTTTCTCTATTGTATATGCAAAGAAGCTTCCTCAATATAACAATCTGTAATTATCATTATCAAACAAAAAACATATTAAATATAATTAAAACTCAAAAGGTTCTCTTATAAGTAAAAACGAAAGCATCATCAAGCATGCAGAACTCTACAGAAATACAATGATAACTTCTTACAAAAAGTATTACATTATAAATATAACAATTGAGATATAAAAATTCCATGTGAGAACATTGACACAAATATATGGTTATGTTTGCCAATAAGCCTTTTTGCAGTAGGTGGGTTGGGTGCATGGACCAAACGACGTCCTAATGTTTTTATCAAAAACCAATTCTACTGGCCAATTGGTAATGCTAGACTGCGTCAATTATGTTGACCAGGGTCTAAATGCAACTAGGACCCAGTTGGTGAGCTATTTTTAAGGGTTTAGGGGCATACATGACCTAAGAAGGGGATAGCCATCCCTGAACCTAACATTTCCAGCCAAAAAAAAATGTCATAAGGCAATTTAAATCTAAATCCTTTCTAAAGGTCCAATCAATTCTTAGTCTTCCTCTACCTCTAACTATTTACCTCTCTAATTACACTAATTGGCTTCCATTACTATTCTTACAAGGTTAAACCTTTTTTTGGGGCTCGCTCTCAGTACTCTGTCTCTACTGCAGTCATTCCTGATCTTATCTTTTCTTGTATGACCTCTGATTCTTGTCCCTTTATTGCGTTAGAGTTGAACTAAAGCACCTTTACATCACAAATAACACCTTTATTTCACCCACCCGGGTTGATTCCAATGATTTGCATCATTTTTTATTTCTTCATTGCTTTGTGCTAATAAAAATCCTGAATTGCATGACATATGGTAATGTATAATCTCTCATTTTCACCTCCAAAGTCTTGAAGGAGGCCATGTGGCATCAAAGCTTCCCTCTATAAGGATCACAACTTTATTTTATCATTTAATTCCTCTCTTGACACTTCCACTATAACTATATCATTTGCAAAAAAGGAAAAGAAATTGAGAATCGAGGAACTAGCTCCTCAATATTTCCAGTAAGACCATAAAAGAGGTAACAAGATAAGGACTCGAGATTGACTCTATTTATAAATCTACAGTTATAGGAAAATCTTAAGTGACTCCACCAAGTGTTCGCACACTAGTTTTAATTCCATCACACATACCCAATCATAGGCCTTTTTTCAAATTTAATGAAAACTATAAGCAAAATGTATAAGTTAATTTTAACTTGCAGGAAACTTAACTCATTTTATCTTCTTGTGTTTTTATCCTATAAGTAGTAATTGTAAAAAAAGCCTAAATATAAATGATGCATCGCAAATACCAAAGGGAGTGCTAACTAACACAAATACCAACTCAATCTAAATTGGCATGAATATTACTTTTAAGCAACAGAAAATTCAATAGTCTGTCACTAGTATTCCATTCTCAATCCTAACTATTCCTTTACTCTTTCCTAATCAGAAGGAAAGGAAAGTACACGATACTCTAGAAAAGATCCAAGCTCTTCCTGTAAGAGGCAGAAGCCCACAAAAAAAATCAAAATTTGTTAAGTAGAACTGAGACGTAAATGAAGATACTTTGTTGCAGCAGAATAAGAACAAAACAAATTATATTACAAGAGCTGAAAAATTGCATGCAAATTCACAACAAGAAACAGCTAAGATACCCACATGCACAAAGAGAAAAAAAGGAATAAAATTAAAAGGGGGAAAAAGAGAATTTTGTGTTGTACCCAAATAATAACAGAGAAAATAAATTTCAGTAGAGACATGAAAAGAAGTGTAATTGGGAGAAGTGGAGTGAAAGGAGAAAGAAAGAGAGGAAATTGATAACCTGAGGATTTGACTAAGAAGAAGAAGAGGGTGAGATCCAATGCAATATGAGTGGAGAGAGAGAGAAAATGGTAAGGCAAGCTTTGTTTAGGGTTCAACATTAAGTAGCTCTCTAACTGTTAAGTCAATATTGTCACTCATTAATAAATATTGGTTCAAATAAAACTCTCATCTCCATTCTTTCAGTCATAATACATACTAAAATGACATAAAAAATATAAAAAAATATTTTTATTTTAAAAATTATACTAATGTTATAATTTTAAACTTGATTTTTATAAGAATTTTTCTGTACTACTGATATGATAACAAATTTAAGAACTTTGAAATAAATTTAAGACTAACATTTAACAATTTCATTTTCATCTATTTTTGTTCTCTTTCAATTTATTTATTTTATTTTCTACTTCTTACTATTCAAGATCCAATCAAAACAAAATATTAATAATTTACTTATTTTCCTAGAAAAAAATTCGGCTCATTTAATTGTAATTTAGTTATTTTCTTTTATGAAAATGAATAAGTAATTCATCGTAAACCACTTTTTATTGTATAAATTAAAGACTGATTTTACTTCTCAAAATTAAAAATTAAAAAAAAATAATTAAAAAAGTATGTATCAATAGATATTATTTTTCCGTGTATTGAAAAAACTTAAACTAATTCAACGTAAATTTATTTTACTTAATCCTACGTTTTTCATTAACTTAAACTTCGATCAAAAATATTTTCAGAGTAAATAAAAATGTATTTTTAATTTTTTTTATAAAATACTTTTTCAGGATTAAATAAAGTAAATGAAATAAATATAATATAAAATAAAAAGTTAAGAAAATATTTTTCATTAACTAAATCAATTGTAATAATTTTTACAACAAAAGAAATAAATTTTTATAATATTGGATTTCTTTTATATGGCAGAATAAGTACCATAATACAATGGAAAATTGTTTATCAATTTTATTTCAAAAGTTCATCCCAATAAAAAGTTATAGAATTTATCCTAAGTTTATTATTAAAACTAAATGAAAATTTCAAATTTTGATATAAAACTATGAGATGTAGCTGCTGTAAGCAAAATGTAAAAATCAGGACAAAATACTTCATGAAAAAAAAATATTTCAGACTTCTCACATAAAACTTAATTAAAACAATTAAATTTTACTTCTCGCATAAAACTTAATCAAAACAATAAAACAATTAAATTAGAAAATTCAAAGTGCAATAATAAAGAAGAACATGTTACCGACAAATATAAAGAAGATTCTTACTCAAGAGATTTTGTTTTAAGATAAACAATTACTGTATTCTCAAGATACTAAAAATTATATAAAAATTCTATTTCATTAATTTTAAATATAGAAATTATACGACAGAAGTACTTTTATTTATGGATGGAAAGGGTCGAGTGAACTTTTCTGACAAAATTAATGAATTTGCTATGGAAGTTCATGTATCTTCATTTATTGCACTATATATAAAAAGTTAAGAAAAAATATGTCACTTTCATCAATCACAGGTTTTGTTGACACAAATTATGTTGTAGTTGTCATGCTAAATTTTGCATGCTCAAAACACAAATTTATTTTAAAGAATTTGTTATTATGCAATTCTAGGAGGACAAAATGGTAAAAGTAGCCTTTCCTTTAATCTATCATGCCTCCCTATTAATTAGCACTAAATTAAAAAGTTATTTTAATATTAAATAATATATAATAATTTAAAAGTATTAGTATGTGATTTTTTTCTATATTAGTCAAATTTATTTTTTCGGACAAAATTAGTAAGAATTTTCAATTAATATTGATACGAGTTTATCTATATTAGTATTAATTGAAAAGGTTTTTTTTTGGCTGAGGTTAGCTACAATTATCTTAAGTGATATACGTAAGAGTTTTTTTTTAAATGTATTTACCAAGAGTTTTTGACCAATTTTTTTATTGATATTAGCTACAATGTTCTCCCAACTGAAATTTGATAAAAAAAAAATCCTACATACTAAAAAGTTTTCTTATTTAATATTCGAACAAATCTTAACCAGCTTGGTCTACATAAAAAAAAAAAATCTTAAGAATACTAAAAAAAAAAATCTCTATAAGCGTTAATTGCAAAACCTTGACTTACATCGATAAAAAAAAAACCGCTAATGTGGAACACGACAATTTTAACTAATGTTAGTTGATAAATAACATTGACCTACATTGAAATAAAAATAACTTTTATCAATGTTAAGCTAAAACAACCTTAACTATATCAACTAAAAATAATCCTAATTGATTAAAACCGTGTTTATCGCAGTTAATAAAAAGTCATAAGAAAACTCTTAAGTAATATTAACTTCAAATAACATTAGTCTACGGTAAAAACACAAATTCTCACAACGTTATTTGAAAAATAATTATGATTAACTCTAATGTAATAAAATAAATCTCAATTAAAAAAAGTCAACCTTCCAATGCCCAAACCTTAATTAAGTAAATAACATCTTAATATCAATAAAGTGGACCAACAAAATTGGGTCAACAAGAGACTAGTCAAACTGAAAAAAAAAATGAAAATATTTAAATTCTGACTTTTATTTAAATTGAATTGATTGAATTTGAAGGGATCAAATTATTTTTATAATTTTTTAAAAAGTTTCTCTTAAACAATATATTTTATTATAACATGTTTCAAATTTTGTTTAAAAGTCAAGTTAGTAAGCGTGGCACCCACCCTACACAACATGGATGCATGTTCCTGTAATTACAGAACAAGTTTTCTAGCATTTCTCATGTTACTTTAATTTTGTAGCCCCCAAATAACCAATAAACAAATCTTTTTATCTTTTTTATAATGTAAATTGCAGTCGTTGAGCATGTCAAAGGAAATCACAAGTAAAATTTGCCGAAACAGACTTTTTTTAAACGATACTTGCAGGTAAAATATGATTATTTTAATTAAACTCTTGTAGAGGTTACTGTGAGTATCATTATATTCAATATGTAAATATTTGTTATCTATCGTTAATGTTTTTATTTGATACTCTTTTAAAATAAATTAATCCTCAATCTGTAGTTATCTGGTATCCATTGCTATTTTTATTTCATATTTTTTTAAAAATAGATTATCAAAATAAAGTTGTTGATAAAAAATTAATAATAGAAGATTTATTTAAAAAATAAATTTATGTTTTTAATTATAGGAATGGAATTAAAGTTTTATTTAAATTATTTAACTTTATATTTTGTGATATAACATATTTTAAATTTTTTTGGAGAAAGAAAATTATTTGTATTGACATTTTATTACGTAATTTGATTTGTATCATACGTACTGCAAGTGCGAGGCACAATGCATAAAAAGAGATTCCTAACTATCGAATGAGTTCAATTTCTTATTGTTTAAGGAAAAAGTGGAATACTACACAAAGAAAGAATGTGGGAAAAGAGAGGCATTATATATTACAGGTCTTTCCTTCATGTGTGTTCAAGGAACAGGAGGAGCTCTGTAATATGCTGCCACAGTTGCTGGGAAGAACATTTGTCTCACTCCTTCAGCCTTAATAATCGGGAATATTATGCCTGATGCACTCTGCCATATCAGGAAAAAGAAATTGATTGAAACTCAAATTTTTTGCAGTGATGTTGTGAAGTGTTGTATATGTTGCTGAAGCAAAGAAGGAAAAAGGAAAAGTACTCACTGAAATCAATCTAGCTCCAATCCACATCCGTTTTGGAGAAGGAAATGGTATGATCAAGCGGCCAACACCATATATAGCGACCGCGAAGAAATGGAGAACCAAACTCAATGGACGAGGATTTAGACCAGAGAGTAGAGATATTGGTCCATTAGAGAAAACACCTCCAAGGCTCAAGTAATCAAAACATGCTTGCCGCATTTCCTTTCTAGCTGGATCAGGAGATGCACAAAACACTTTGTACAATGCCCCAGCTAGTGTGTTTATTGTGGATGCTACTGGCTGCAAACAGAAAGTTTTTGTGTATTTTGTTTGGTTTCAAAACTTTGAACTAAGCTTCAAGGTGGAGGCTAAATTTATGTTTATAAAACACTTACCTTGCGTAGGGTGTAGAATGATTCAAGGTATCTGCAAAGAGCAGAAGCATCATGCAGATTCCGAAGGGGTTTAAGTAGATCCCTTAGCACAACAATGTCAGATAAAGCCACAGTCATTCCTCCTCCTGTTAAAGGGTGACGCATATTGAAGGCATCTCCCATTAGAAGGGCACCAGGTGTGGGTTGAGGTGAGGCTGGCATGCTTCTATTTGGCATGGTTCTTATGCTTCCTTTCTCAACAGCTGCTATGAAAGAACTATACAGCTCTTTAGGAACCTGAAACATACAATTTCTTCAATTAGCTTGAATTCGTTGGAATGTTCATCATTTGGAAAGACTTGACAGTTATTGGTACCTGAGGAGCTACCACAGTTTTCAAATAACTAGCCATTTCACCATTGCCTAGGGAAGGTAATTTTTGGCCTGGCACATCAACCAAACAGCGAATCTCAGTGCTACTGATAGGATAAAACAAAATGGGTGAAGGATCACCTAAGATCACGTGTCCATGATTTGCATATGGAAGATCACAACTCTCCAAGATCAGACCAACAAAATGAGAGGGTACTTCAACCTGCCAAAATAACCACATTATAAACTATCAATTTCGTGTGTCAAGTGTTACTTTTCTCTTAAGTAGTCTCCTAAATATTAGAAATCATGATGAGTAGTAGTTTCTTATACTACAAAATCTAAGACATTATCATATAACTGAAAAGAAACCTAAGACCCTTACCTTAGGATTGCAAAGAGAACGCCTCAAGTTGGAAAAACATCCATCACATACTATGGTGAGGGGAGCCTTTGCTGTGAACTCTTGTCCACTTTTGGTTTTGTACTGCACCCCGGTGATGGTTCCTTTTTCTTCAAGTAGAGATGTGACAGTTCCTTGTTCTAAATTGACACTGCAGAATATTAAGATGAGATTATAAGAGGGCTAAAACAAGGGATTCGAGTGCCAATGTTGAGCTTGATATAGTAAAACATCAGAAAAATGGTTAATTTTAATCAAAATGAAAAGAGTGTTAACAATGTGTACTTAGGAAGAGATGAGGCCTTTTCTCTCATTCTCTGTATGAAACGGCCATTATGAAAGCTTCTCCCAGAAACATCAGAGCTAAATTTTTCCAAGGGATAAGGGAGCTTGGTATTTTTGCCATCCTTATACAGAGCATACCCAAAGACTTGCTGAGCATCAATTTCACTTACACAATCTGCAAGTATTCAAAACGTCCACCTGTTAAAAGTCATGAATTTTACCAGCAGAATCAAGGGGCTTGTTAACTAAGATACATACTTCATGTGTTAATTGTCACACCATCATCCAATTATGTATTGTCATAGTAAGATACTTGACTTTACAGTTACACTATGAAAATTAAACCCTTTTCAGGTTGCTTACCCTGAAGACCCAGCTCAATTAACTTCAAATATCCCCCAGGTTGTAGCAATTCACCCACGATCCTGTCAGGTTCACTCAAATCCCTTTCAATCACATGTACTCGGCGTCCATCCTACAATAAAGAAGCACAAAACAA
>Ga0123342_1011092_pt1 | contig 10022 bp, 5 predicted proteins | sample Turbeawhitnodule_FD_89960 | JGI IMG/M metagenome (GOLD analysis project Ga0123342, IMG submission 89960) | Root nodule microbial communities of legume samples collected from Mexico - Turtle bean Mexico white nodule | ecosystem: Host-associated > Plants > Roots > Nodule | place: Mexico: Nepantla...
AAACATAAAAATAACTAAAATTATAAAAAAAAAACAAAAACTACTTTATTAAAAAAATAAAATTAAATTAAATTGATTAATAATTTAAATTGATTTATTTTAATTTTGTAAATAATTTAAAAAAAAATTTGTTAAAAATTTTTGTTTAGACTTATTGCAAAATTAAAAATAATCAATTGTAATGTATGATCAGATTGATCTAGATGTCATGTTTTCATTAGAGTAGTTTTGCTTTTTTTTTTATAATTTTAGTTATTTTTATGTTTAAATTTGTTATAAATTTTTGTTTAGACCTAGTTTTGTTTTCTTTATTTCTTTTTAAGATGCTAGTTGAATGTAGTTTCACTTTGATTTTAGTTCTTTACAATTGTGTTGTTTTCTTTTTTTTTTATTATTATAATTTGTTGTTTTGATTCTAAGTATATTGGGTAGCTTTTACTATTTTATTTTTAACTGTTTTTACCATTTTGATATTGTTCTAATATTGAGATTGAATGTAGTTTCACTTAGTTTTTAGTTCTTTACAATTGTGTGGTTTTCTTTTCTATTATAATTTGTTTTGATTCTAAGTATATTGGGTAGCTTTTACTCTTTTGTTTTTAACTGTTTTTACCATTTTGATATTGTTTTACTATAGTAGACAATCTAGTTTTGTTTTTTTTATAAGATAGACATTAATTGTCTAATAGGTTGTTTTTGTTAAAAAAAAATACATTTGATTATAATAGTTTTTCTTTGTTTTTTTTTTCTTGTCAAAAACCTTTGTTTTGAGTTTTATTGTTCTAGAAGGTTCAACCTTTGATCCGCCACTGTAAAACAATTTCAAAACTGCAAAAGAAACAATAAGGGAAAGAGAGATAAGAAGGTGTAAAAGAAGAACAGCATAAGAAAACACAAATAAAACACAAGAAACTTGGAAAGAGAAAACTAAAGTGAGCGCAACAGATCCTTTTACAATGAAGAGCACTGATATCATATTACAGAGTAGTGTACAAAAACATCTTTATATATCAGAGACATTTACAGAGGCAAAGCTATGGAAGTCCGAGATAAGAATGTAAAGAGGAATGAAAGAGAAGAGAGAAAGCACTTGCGCAAGTAATGTGTAAAACTGTGCAAAACTGTGCTTGTGCTTGTTATTAATGTGAGCATAAAAATATTTATATACAAGGATGTAAAGAGAAAAAAACTATAATGAAAAAACAAAAAAGAACAATAAGGTCTAAGCTAAAACCCAAACTAAAAAAAAAAACTAATTAATAGAAAAATAAAAACTAATTTTATCACTACTAAAAACTATCTGAACAAAATGTTTTAAAGATGAAAACAGGTTACAACATACAGAAGGTTTGACTACGCACAAAGATAATTGTAATAATTAGTATGGTATAAATAAGAAGGATCATCTCTTCCCTAATCAACACTGTCCTAATGATCCTATATGACATCACAAATTAAACCAATAACCGAATCATTTTTATTACTTTTTAGAGAAAACCAAATTATTAATATCATTTAGTTTTTAAAAGTATGAAATATTGCTGACTTGATCTATTTTATGAAATTTTGAGTGTAAGAGTTGGATTGCTAAAGTTTGCTTAATTAAACAAGTAGTTAACAAAGTAATTTTACAAACCTTAACATATTTGATATTTGTGTGTATGTATTTGGATATAAAATATCATGTCCTTTGTCATGATATATTATGATTAAGTTCATTTGTCAAACTCTTTTTTAAAGATTATAACCACTGGTTAATCGTGTCACAACAGAAGGAATTAATTTTGTTTAGAACTATCGCATAAATTATTGAAGCATTACATTCTTCGAATTTGCTTTGAAAGCTTTTCCAAATAGGATATAACATAACTTTTTGCAGATGAAATTATCTTATTTAGAGAAAAATTAATTTAATTTAAACACCATTGTATGTCTAAATATATTATGTGATAGTCTTCAGGCAGACTTCAGCCAATTTAAAATGGCATTGTGACAATGACCTACATTAGAGTGATAAACTAACTAAAAAAGATACCAAATATTCAGAAGTTCAAAAAATAATTTATGATTTTAAAGGGAAATGGGAAGTCAAACAAATACAAGAAGCAATTGTTAGAATATGATTAGCAAATCTGAGGCATTACAAGTTACAAAATCGTATCCTAACTGTTTTTTTAGTACAGTCTAGCATACAACAAAATCTGCTCAAGGATATGCTGCTTCAGGCATACTAGTTTCATGAAGCAGCATTCAGGACAAACCAATTTCGTCCTTCAAGAATTTTGAAGAGATGTTATTTAACAACGATTTAAACAATTGTCATAAAATCAATTAGGGAATTTATTCTTGTCATTAATGTCTAATGCAGAACCACTTCAGTAGTTGCCAATGGTCAGCCATGTCAATTAGAGTAATTACTAAAGGAAGTGACAAAGTTCTTCACTCCAAATCCAAGCCTTTTTTCATATTCTCATAGACCAAATAAGTGATACTAGCAGATGGAACAACTTTGAGCAGGTTAGGAAATAATCCTTTGTAGAATCCCCTTAGCCCTTCATACCTAAAAGTTCTTCTGAATACATCTGACATTCCCATATAAGCATGTTGAGCCTGCATTCTGAGATAAACAGTCATCTCAGTTCTAATTTCTATAAAAATGAAATTAACTTGTTACATGTTAAGCTGCAACTAAGACATTGCACAACCAAAGCTTACCTTGTTCTAACAACCTGCAATGGGTAAACACAGGTTGCTCCAAGGGCACCTGATACCGTCCCACATCCTAATTGTGTCAGAGGACCAGGGTCTACAGAAAACTTCAGAATTTCAACACACAACTATAGCACATCTGGCAGAGCACGACATACAAAATAAGTTCATTACCTTCATCAAGAAGAATATATTTCTTGGACATGTCTTTCAACGATTCATATGCAGCAAGATCTATGCCAGCATAAGGGATAATCCCCAGAATAGAAGGAATCAAACCCTTATAAAATGCGCGGGGTCCTTCCTTAACCCATATATCTTTTGAGAGGGTTCCAAGACTGGGAAGTTTTCCACCTTCACAAGCATGAGTTTGTATTCGTGTTTTAACAAGATCCAGAGGATATATTACAGTTTGAGCCACAGCACCAGCCGTACCACCAGCTAGAAGTCGTCCCAAAGTACCAACATCAGCCTTTGTCCCTTCTCCTTTAGCATTCACAATGAAGGTCTTTAGCATCTCATACGTGTAAAATCTAATAGCACTCTCAGGGGCCACCTTAAGAACATTTAAGCCATTGCCACGAAAAAATCCTAAGAAACCACCTTCTTTCCATATATCTTTTACTGCAGGCATTATATGAGCTCGTGTTGTTTGCACTTGCAGTACAACCTTCAATCGATCAAGGGGTGCAGTTATTGTACGTGAGGCAGCGCCTGCTACACCTCCTGCAATCAGATAACTACTTGCATGGATGTGCTTGCTAATGCCTGCTGGAATAACAGTTTGTTCCCCAATATCAACTAGGCATACACGTTCCAAATAATGATAAATGTTCTCAATGGTTGCCTCATGAGGGTAAAGCAGCAGAAAATCCCTCCATTCTCCAAATGTTATAACCCCATTATGATCCTTGTCAACACGCTCAACAAATCGAGCAAGTTCCACATCATCAATCTGAATCCCTATAAAAGAGAGACTAGTGTGGCTTATAGAATGAAATAACCACCAAAGTACATCACAAGACCAAGAAGTACCTAACTACACAGACAATAATACACTAAATAAATTAGAGACTGATATTTATCTCTGACATTTGCAATCAGAATAGAAATAAAACTGTTTATATTGTACAATTTGGCAATCAGAAAATAAAGGAAATCTACTTAGAAATTGATTTATTACTCAATTTACCCTCAAACTAGTACATAATGTGAATGCTTCCCCCCACTTATATAAGAAATTATTTCATGGTTGGTTGGGGATCTCCACATGACACATTGTTTTTATGAATCTTTCTTATAAATTAAAAAACTTGGCAACGTGTTAACGTACAATTGGCTGGGGATAATGGATATGTGGTGGTGGTTTCAGGTTCCGTAATATGTAACAATTGATCCCATTTACTATATAGAATTTTTACCACTCCTAACACAGATTAGACATGTCGAAGGAAAAGTTCTTGACAGACATTTGTTGATAGTCCGATATCCATAATGTCGTACAACAACCATTGAAATGAAAGTTATCCCATTTATATACAAATCACAAAATATCAGACAGATAGAAAGAAAAGGGTTAACACTAACTATATTTGTCAATTAACGAGTAATTCATAATCTTCCTATAAGTTCCACCATGAAACTAATAAAAAATAAACTTTAAGCTCTCATCATTGATTAAAACCGTATCATAATCTTCCAATAAGTTCCAAGTAATCAAAATAAACTGACTGTAAACTCTCGCATTGAAAACAAACACCTAGCTAATAAATCCTTGTCATCATTATTTCAGAGCACACTCAAATGTTGACTTTACAGCTTAGTTTACTAAACCAAGTCAATGTTACTTTAGGCCATGTTTGGAAAAATCAAATCAGCTAAAAATAACTTATCGTCAGGACAAAAGATTGCAAGAAACAATTTCTTTCTTATTAATTTTTCCAAACTGTAAATTTTGTTTTCTTATATATAAGTTATTTCTTAACTCACATTTATTTTTCCTTCATATTTCTCTCTGTCTAGAACTGCTTAATAAACAAGCAGACCAAGCCAATATATGCTTATTCCCAGAACAACCAAAACCAACACGCAGTTCGATGACGCAAAACGACAAACCAAACAAGTCCTAGCATTCGGCGTGTATTGCTCACCTGCTCTCACAAGCGCGTGCCAGAGCTCCTCGGGCGAAATACACCCACTGTGCTCCACATCGATGGCCTGAAATATCCGATACAGTTCCACCTCTTTCTCCTCCATGTACCTCTTGAACTCTCCGTACTCCACTCGCCCGTCCTTGTCTGCGTCCCATGCGCCGAGCAAGTCCCGCGCGTAGTCACTCTCCGAGGGCATTCCCAGCGCCGCAAGCCCCCTCTCGATCAGCGCGTGGTCCAAGTACCCGCGCCCCTGCTCGTCGAAGAATCCAAAGAGCTCGCGAATCCGCGCCTCTCTCTGAGGCGCGCTTTCACCTGATGCTAGCAACACGTGATCCATCGTCACCTCTGGTTCCTCGCTCTTTCTTCGGTTGGCGCCCATACGGTTCCGTTAGGTTCGGAGGGTGGATCGGATTCAGGGTCCGAGGAAAGGGAACGAGGAATGTGGTGGAAAAGGAATAAGTGCGGGCATGAATTAGGGAAAGAAGATGAAAGTGGTGATTAATTTTTGGGGAAGGAATATTCGGAATTGTACGAGTTGGGCAAAGAGGCGACGGTGGCCGCGGCGACGGAGAGGGGTCGCCGGCGGAGGGGGGAGAACGCGAGAGTTGAAATTGGGAAGCAGCTTTTTGGGTTGTGGGCGAGAGGTTATTGGTTGATTGAGACGAAAAAGAATAATAAAAAGACAGAAGAAAAGAAGAACGTGATGAAACTGGTGGCAGGAGTATATCGGACAGCGCAGTGTGCAGTTAGAGTTTTTAACTGCCTGCGCTATTTCTTACTTACCATTGAAGTCAAACTTTCATGAGAAAGTTCTGTCCATTTTGGTTGATTTTAATACCTTTTTTTTTTTTTAATTTATTCCACCTTCTTTTCTTTGTTCAACACCTTCCATTCTTTTTCACATAAAATCATATTAGTATAATAACACAATTTCTTACACTCTCATTTGATTGAATGGAATAACTTCATTTATTTTTCAAGTAAACAATTATCATTTTCAATTTAATTTAGAAATGTTTCCACAAAATTTAAAATTAAACTATTTGTTAAGGTCAAAGTTCAATATATCTTAAGATTTTGATTAAGTGCTAAAAACAACTAGGTATAAAATATTGTCATACTTCGTCTTATGATGATAACTATGTAAAAAAACAGATAATATAAGATGCAAGTGTTAACATTATGGTGTCATTTCTTAAGTTTGTTAAGATGCATATAGGATCAAATGAAATGTGCATAAAACATATGACAATATACACATAGTATAAAGTAACCTTACACTTCAATAAATATGTATATGCTTATTCTATGTTGCAGGCTCGTTTGCCAAAAAGATCCTTAAAAGCATAAGTCATGATCAACATTAAAAGATCTCTTAGAGTTTGAGTTAAAGATACTTCTTTGTAAATTCCTTAGCATTGAGCATTGACAACTCTGAAAGGGATATCTGCACCTATGCACAAGTAGGAAGAATCAAATCAAGACACACTGCCCATGGAAAGATAATTTGATCCAATTAGTGATAAAATTAAGTAAAGAAGAAAAAACATTTAATGCATTTCGGGCAAGCAAGCTCATCAGAAGAAAGAAGTACACAAAAAATAATAAAATTTGATTCAATAGGCAAAAATGGATTAACAACGGGCATTATAGCCTATATAAAGCATCTCAAGGAGAAGAAGAAAAAGTGAGACCACATTGTATAGTACTAAAACGCTGCTCAAATTTTTTGTGCCCATTTAAAGCTTCATAAAATAACCCTAAGTTAAGAGTGGCTTGTGTCAAGAATACACAAGGAGTTATCCAAAAGTGACTATGAGCCTAAAGAATACTCAATTAAGCCTAGAATGGCTTGTGTCAAGAATACTTAAGGGGTTAGTCAGGAGTGGCTACATTCCCAAAGAATACTTAATATGTACTTTGTAGCAATAGCCAACCTCATGGAAGTCAATCAATTGATTCAAAACTGGAAGTGGTTTGTTTGGTTAGACGAACTAGTATAAAAATTAGAATGTGTATTCTCTTTTACTCTCTCTACTTTGCGTATTATTGTTGTTTGTACTAACAAAGAATGGGAGTCACTACAATATTACTCATAACCAAAACGTTTTTATATAAGTAAATTTCTTAAGTTAAATAGCTTAGTTTGATACAGTGCATCAAATACAACTGCCATTAACTGATTAATCAATTTATAAATTTATCGTCTGAATATCTAACACAACAAGGATGAGACAACAAATGGTAGCAAAGGGAGAATCTATCATAATACGTCCAATATTTTCAAAAGAAGACTAAACATACTGGAAGGACAAAATGGAGATGGAGATCAACTCCACACAGTATATGGCACATCATAATCAAGGGATACATAAAGATAAAGAATTTAGAAAAGGACTAGACACAAGTTAAGGTTAATCAAATGGAAATCAATGACAAAGTTAGGTATGTGCTAACATTTGATTTGTCAAAAGAAAAATTTAATGAACTTTGCAAGCTAAAATAAACTAAGGAAATATGAGACTTCTTAGAGAACAAATACAAAAAAAAAGTAGAAGATGAGTTAAACTCAAGCTTTTACTTTGAATCTGACAAAGAGAAGACAAATGTATGTCTAATAGTTGACACAAATAAAAAGGTGAATCATAAGTCTATCTCTAGATTTGTCCAAATCTCTGAACCTTATGCTCATCATTTGATGATGAAGATGAGAATTATCTGTCTCATGAAGAAACTTTCATGACCTCAAATCTATATATAAGCACTTCGTGCATCTAAAACAAATATGTGTATTAAAAATAAAAAAACATAAAAATATGTATGATGAGAACTCATACATTATGGAATAAATTGTACCATCAAACACAACAAAGTTTAAATTGATAAATAAAAATTAATCTAAGAAAATATGGACATCAATTTTTTTTTTTGTAATATTTATCTTAGGAAGAGGAATGAAGAGACTACTAAACAATCTCAGGTTTCAACTTTGCGAGCTAGGCATAAACAAAGGACAAAGGAAATATATTCCTAGATTTGCTCACAAGGCAAAGTGCCCTCATACAAACCCATATCGTCTATGCAAGCAATTTGTTTTTTTAAGAAAAATAGAGTTGTGGTTACTTTATAATTACTATTTATAAATATGTTAAATATTAATTTACCATACCATAGTTTCGTTTGCGTAGTACTAATATGCTTGAAGAGTCTATCCAAGGTAAGGGTGGGCAAAAAATTCAAATTGTCAACTCTAATCCATAGTTATCCAAATTCATATTACTTTTAATCCATTTAAATGGACTAATCTCAAATCAAAATCCATATTTTTGGATTTTAAGTCCAATCCATTTAATTGGATATGGATTAGATATAGATTGGATACATTTTTGGTTTATCCAAAATGGATTTTAGGTTAGATTTTGACTTGGTCAGGACCCAAGTTGAGCTGAGTCAATCCGGGCCCATGTTGAGCTAAGTCTGCCCGAGACCATGTCGATCTGAGTCGACCCGGGCCAATGTCGAATCGGTCCAAGTCCATGTCGATCAGATTCGACCCGAGCCAATGTCTAGCGGAGTCATCCGAGCCAATGTCAAGCCGAGTCGGCCTGGGTCGGATTCGAGCTAAGTTGGCCCAGGCTGGATTCAAGCTGAGTCGGCCTGGGCTGAGTCACCCGAGCCCATGTCAAGCAGAGTCAATCTGGGTCAATGTCAAACCGAGTCGAATTAGCCCGGGTTGGATTCAAGCTGAGTCATCCGGGCTAATGTCGAGTTGTGTATGCCCGGGCCGATATTGAGCCAAGTCGACTGGGCGGTGTCAAGTCGAATCGGTTCAGGCCCATTATGGGACAATGTGGAGACAAGTAGGCCCAGGCCGATGTTGATCCGAGTTGGTTCGGGCCCATTGTTTGGCACTTACATATCTTATAGGTGAAAAATTATAGTGATGAATTTGCTCTCCAAGTCATCCCAACTAGTTAGACTTTGAGTTGGTTGTGCTTTGATCTAATCTTTGGCTTCACCAATAAGGAAAAATGGAAACAACTTCATGTAAGCAACCTTTTCTTGTACAATTTCAAATATCATGGTAGCACACAACTCATAGAAGGTATCCAAATGAGCATATGGATCCTTATGGTCTTTGCCTGAAAATAGGTGAGTTGAAACTAGATTCAAGAAAGCTAGTTTGATGTGAATCCCTTTGGCTGCTGGTGGAATGCCAAATCTGGAAAAGTGTCTTGGTCCTTGATGGACTACATAATCTGCTAATGTTATTCTTGGGGGATTCATGATTCTCCCTTCTTTGTTATCTCTTCCTCTAGCTTGATCAACCATTTTACTTGTAGCTTGTGTGGATTGAAGTGGTTGAGAAAGTGAAAAAAATGTCATGTTCTTGTCTTGCCACGTGTCTTTCTTTACTCTTTTTAGCTTTGCTTCTGCTCTTCTTTATGGCCTTCCCTATATCCTATTCAAACAACAAATATTATGCATATGTCTTATCTTTAAGTAACATAAATTAATAGAACTCAAAATAAGATCAATGCAATAAAACTGAAAATAAAATTTTGCAACTATGTTATTAATCTTTATGCTATTAATATATATGTTATATTGCTAATATACACTACTTTTAGAAAAAGGATTATTCAACTATTAATATTGTTAGATACTATTAGATATAATTAGATATTATGAGATATTATAGATATTACTAGATATCTCTATTTATGCAATGGGCTTAGCCCATATGTTTCTTTTCCTATATAAACATAACCCTATCTGTTCAATATACACAAGAAATTTACCTTATTCTTTCTTTTCCTTTTAATATGTATCAGAGCATAGGGTTAGGGTGTTGAACCAAGTGGTGTTCAAGCTTTGAAGAATCCAAACCCTTTGAAGGATGTTGAAGGCTTGGTTATGCTTGTTGTTGCTGAGCTGTCTTAGTTAGGATCTGGGGTAGATTATTTATGTAATCCACTCTTGATTGAATCCAAAGGATAGACATTCTTAATCTTTTAAAAGAAAAGTGTTTTTCACACTAAGTGAAAAACAACCGATTGTTTTGTCGAAACAACCGATTGTTTTATACTTAGGTGTTTTTAGAAAAGATTGAAAACTGTTTTTCAAATGGTTGAGCTGTTAAAACCAAAACAACTGATT
>Ga0123342_1011093_pt1 | contig 10022 bp, 4 predicted proteins | sample Turbeawhitnodule_FD_89960 | JGI IMG/M metagenome (GOLD analysis project Ga0123342, IMG submission 89960) | Root nodule microbial communities of legume samples collected from Mexico - Turtle bean Mexico white nodule | ecosystem: Host-associated > Plants > Roots > Nodule | place: Mexico: Nepantla...
AAGAAGCATAAACAATATTAAAAGTATGTAAATAAATTAAGTAAAAAAAAATTAAATCAATAAAATGTTAAATAATAAAATTATACTTAAATTTTAAATTATAATTCATTATTTCTTTCAATTATATATATATATATATATTTATTTATAAATGATACTTTAAATTATTTTAATTAACTAAAATATGCAAAAAATAATAATTAATCATTAGTTATTCTTCTTTTATATATAAGGATAAATGTGTAATCTTACAACTTTTATTATTTAAAATAATTTATAATATTCCTACAACTATCACATCATTCACCAATTTCAATAAATTTTTCTCACGCATCCACTCTAACATATCTCAATCCAAACAACTTCAACTTTCTTCACACTTTCACTCCCCCACACCCTCAACTTTCCACTCTCCCACACTCTCTAATCCAAACAAAGCCTAATTGTCTATTTGCTTATTTAAATAAACAATTATACGAATTCTGAGCTTATACCCAAATTCCGAGCTTAAAATTTCTGTACGTACTCACTTTTGAGAAACTTAGAAAATACTCACTCAATTATTCATTTATTTATTTAGTATTATTTTAATTAAAGAAACATTCACTCAATTATTTATTTATTTAGTAATATTTAAAATTCTTATTGACTCTAAGTGAATTTGTTTTCATTCTGGATCCAGTTAGAACTCATCTTCATAGAGTCTATAAATTCAAAAAAGAAAAAAGGACTTTCTTCTTTCAATACCTTGTTCTAGTACGTCGTTCTTCTTATAAACAAACACTTCTAAATGTTTTTCTTTGAATATGAAGTCGATTATAACTTGTTTTTTCCATTTATCATAGACAAAAAACATAGATGACAATGTTAGTACTGACTTTTGGCAAAGAGAATGAAGAAAAAAGAAGAAAACTAGGAAAAAAAGATACAACATGAAAGTCAAGAAATGTTGTAAGGTTTGAATGGCACCAAAAGAAAACAATTATAATAATATGAATATGAGAAGGTACACAATAACACTAAATTTTTTTTTTTTTAAAGTTTCTATTAAGACAGTTTTGAAGCATCAATGTTTTTGGAAGAGAGAAAAAATCTATAAATTAATAACAAATAAAAATAAATAAAAATATTGATATGTTGACAACTTTACAACATACTATAAATAAAAAGAAATATTTTTTTTATTAAAATAAAATAATTTTAAAATTATATTGATGAAATCACAATTATAAACTTATAAAAATATGCATGAAAATAACATTTTTTCATAAATAAAATACCAAAGTTCAACACCTGTTATTTGATGTACAGAAGTTAGAAGAAACTAGATAATTGACTCTAAATTACTATACAAAATAATTTTAAAGATCAAATTTGATTATATATATAATAGTATTTTAACTTTTTTATGCAATATTTTGTTTTCACCACTTAATTGTCAATCAATCGTTTGGGATTGAAATGTCTCCCTAGTTAGATTTTCTTCATTTTTATATATACACGCACTCTAAGGGTAACTTATAAGTTAGAGACTAATCCTTTTTTAACAAAACATTAGTAATGAGTTTTGTGTTTTAATATTTTCTAAATACATCATAAAAAATGGAAGTTCCGTATTTAAACACCATAGCTACTAGCGTGGAAATTTAGCATATTTGTACATATTAAGGTAGTGAGCTACGAAGATACTATGAAACTACATTGTGTTATTTTTAGGATAGTGTCGTGTGAAAATCTAATATATTTAATCTTCTGCCCAAAACTGTAACCTATTCTCAGAAGAGGATGTTACTAGTATTGCTACCATAACTGATAAATAAGAAAACTAAAAGAGTCAACTTATTTTCTTTACTTCTTTTTCTGTCTTTAGATTAGAAAAAAAAGAGAAAAAACTAATGAAAAAAATACTTTTTAAAAATTAAACGAAAGAGAAAGAAGAAAGAAATAAACCAAGCGATATAATACACTTTTATTTTTTTTATAAAATTAAATTACTAGGGCTTAAAACTGGATGAATGAAATAAATGAATAAGATTAAAAATAAATTATTTCTTCAAAATTTACAAAGAAAATTATAGAGGTATATAAATTCTTAATAGAATTTACATTATTATTTTTCTTTCTTTTTATTTTATATTCAATTTCTCTTCTTCAGTTTTCACTTGAATGTTCAAATCAAATTGCTTATATTTGCTTCTACAATGGGAAGAACCAGTGCTTAGGCAGAGATTTTATTTTGGGAAACGCAATGAAAGTGTATGGCACTATCTTAATTAGGTGTACGTTTATCAGAATTCTATTTCGACATTAACTGGTTTTAAATCACGTGTTATTTTTATAATTTTAATTTCTTTTTCTTATTCAAAAAATATAATTTATCATAAAAATATTTCAAATTCTTTATAAAAATAAATTGTTTTTTATTTCTTTCATCCAAACACACAATGAAAAGGTTGTTGTGTTGTTACATACGAGCCAGGAAAAAACCTTGAATTGACTATTTTTCTTTAGAAAAGGCTGTGACATAAAAGTAAAGGAAGCAGGGTTAAACGATTTGAGGTTTAAAAAAATCCTTTGTTAAGAAATAAAATATTCTTTCAAAAAGTTTACATCTTTAAAGAAATTATTCTTCAATAATTAACAAGTTGATCTTAATATTTTATGAGTTATAACACATTAATAAATAAATTATATATATAAATTTTAATTTTAACATAATAAAATAGTTTAGAGCATCTATCATGGTGATACTATTTTAATAAAAAAAATTATAATTATAAATATAGGGTTAAATAAGTTTTTCATCTTTGTATTTTCATAAAAATTGATTTTTTTTTTCTAAATTTTAGACATTTTGAATACTTGTAGTAATAAATTATTAAAATATTTTAAAATTTTAATTCATACGGAAAATCTCTCTATTTGTCATATAAAAGAAAACTCTAATAATTTTCTTATTATAGAAACTCAGAAGGTATAAAATTTAAATTAAAAATAAAAATCAATTTGACGTTGAAGTACATTAACATAAATATATATATATATAACCTTAAAAATAAAAATTAATAAAGACAACCTCTTATAATTACTTATTAATTTGCCTTTAGTTTATTTAAGGTGAAAAAAATGTGTAGAAAGTAATTAAGAGTGGTTTTACCATTGATTTAAAGTGGACTAGTTTTACGTTTAAAATAATAGTAAATATAATTTTAGTTTCTCAATTCTAATGTAAACCCACTTTAAAAGAGCTAAATTATCACTAATTTCAGATATAAATTTTAAGTTCCACAAAGAAATTGACCATATGAACTTTGAACATAAGTCGAAAGTCTTTCTATTTTAATTTTTTTGCATATTATTATTAGTGTCGAATAAATTTTACATATGAGAGTTCAGACATATACCCCATTAATTTTTGTTATTAATTTTGTTTGTCAAACCCAATTGAACATATTCAAACCTTACTATATACTCTCGATTCACATATGCAAAGAAGATGATGTTAATTAATTTACAAAAAAAATTGAAGACACAGTGATATCAGTAAATTAAAGTAAGAAAGAAAACCTTAAATTGGCTTCTGACACAGAACAGTGTAATGGTTCTTTAACTAGATTTTCCTGTAAAACTTTATGCGGTCATTGCACACATAATAAAGTTATTTCACACTAACTTTAAAGTTTAATTAAACAATTGAGAGAATGTTTAAAGTTCTCTGTTTATGAAACGAATAAGTTGATAAAGTTACAGAATTTTTTTGACTATCGATCTTATTAAGACTTTCAAGATGGTTTTATTTTGATTTTCAAAAGCTTTCATAGGAAGAAAAACAAAAAATTGCAACCTCCAGTTTAGTGCATTTTAAAGGTTAAACTTATTCATATTCAAGGTTAACCACCGTCTAAAGAGACGTCCATGAACTAGCTAGCTTCATTAACGAATAAATATTTGTTCTAAATATTTTTATAAAATATTCTAAATAAAATAATGTTTTTTTTTTAAAATTATGTGAAATTATTTATTAATTTGTAATTATCTACTATTTAGTTGGTATAATTTTCAATTTTCTTCTTAGTATGATATAAGACATTAGTGTAAATATAATTAATTAATGTGTGTCTTCAACATTTATATTAATTATTGTTGAGGATACACATTGTCAAAAATAAGAATCAACAACAATTTTAAGCTAATTATATATCGTCTAAAAAGTGGTGGAGCAAATGAAATTATTTTAAATTGTGTTGAGGAGTATGTGATGACGGTTTTATAATGCTCATTATAAAATAACACAATAATAAATAATACTTTCCATGATATTAATCATGCTACAACAATTAGATTTAGAAGAGTTATAATTAAAATTTGAATTAAATTTAGAAAAAAATGAATTAGAACTGTATTTTGTTTAGTTATAAACGTTGAAATATGTTCTTATTGATGTTGTTTGAACTTAATTTTTACTCTTATTAAGGTATGGGATGTGTTAAACGTGCTAGCATTGTGTCTGTATTTGACCTCAACAAATTGTATTTGTTTATTTTTGTGTAACCCATATTTAAAGTATAATATTGTCAAAATTTCTAAACATTTATGACATATATCTAGCATTGAGTGAATGTTATATACTTTACTGTTTTAAATTTAATACAAATATTTGAGTACTGCACCTTTAATTTGAATGATCCACATGATTTGTTTTATATAAAAATAAGAGGATTGAAATAGTCACAAATATTTTAGAGAATTTTGAACTATTCGGTTGGACTATTTGGGAAAATCAATAACTTTTTCATAGTTCATTGTACATATATTATTTTAATCGGTATTTTATAAATTTTATGAATTTTTATTCATTGTGTTGATCTTCAATTGTGTTGATGTGCATACCACTTTTGGTTTGTGTTATCGGATGACAAATGTAAAATGGTACCAAAATTTTGTAAAATATAAAAAAAATGTTAATTACAATATATATACAAATTAAATATAAAAAATGAATCTTACTAAATAAGGTAGTGTCACACTTTTGTTTTAAAAAGGTAAAATGTACATAGTGAATAAACTTAACTTATATCACATATATGTATAGAACAATATCATATATCATTCAATTAGTTTACAAATAAAACAGGAGTTCTTGAGGAGGATACTAGGACATATGAATTGTTCCTCAAACAACTCCTTTAATTGTTTCTTTAGTTCTGTTAGTTCTATGTGACATCCTATGGTAATTTTGAAATTGGTTTGCAGATATCAAATCTATTAAAATTTTAATCTTTCTGTTAGGTAGTAAATTAGGAGTATCTTTGAAAAAAACTTCAGTAAACTCTACATTCTTTTAAAATCAACTTACTTTACTCAGATGATTATTTTAACGTGCATTTCATGCAAATTTCATTTCATCAACGTAAGTCGTCTAACCATGTTACAAATCCTCCATGCAAGTGTCATTCTCTTAAATCTAGTTCGTCTTACTTCAAAATTCTCCAATAAGTCACGCGAAATTCTGAATTTACTTTGTTTCATATAAATTATTGGATTAAGTACGTCAGATGAAGTTGTAGCCTTCAATCTCTTAACCACTAAGTCGGATATATCATTTCAAACTATTACAGTATATTAATTTACTCATAATATATATATATATATATATATATAATAATAATTCAAATCATCCAATAATGATATCAAACACTTTATTAAAAAGATAGTACTTTACAGAACTAAAATGTTACACACAAATAAAATGAATTTAAAAAATATATATATAATAAAACAAGGAATAAATTATTATCATATATGATATGTTTGATTTCAACGTGATTAAGAGTTTTGGTATTAATATTTGTCCTCGTAAAGTTCTTCATCCTTTTCCTGGTAGATGGGAGTTTCCTTCACCAAGTTGGGTTAAAATTAACATTGATAGGTAGGGGATATCCTGGTCTTGCTACTTGTGGAAGTATTTTTCATGGGAGTATGTGGGAGTTTATTGGTGCTTTTATGTGTTTCTTGAAGTTCAAACTACTATGATTGTTGAGTTTTATTGTGTTATACATGTTATGGAGCAAACTCAAAAGATGGGGCTTACTAATGTATGACTTGAATGTGATTCTGCCTTGGTTTGTGCTGCATTTATTGCTAGGACTAAGGTTTTGTGGATGTTTTGTAATTGATGAAATACTTGTCTTAATTATTGTGGGAAAATCAGGTTTAGGGTTACTCATATTTTTCGTGATGGGAATGCGTGTGCTGATGAGTTGGCTAATTTAGGATTTATTCATAGAGAATCATTTCATTGGTATAATAGGCTTCCATCTAGTCTGTTCTTAGAATTCTTCATGAATATGTATAGTCTACCTATATATCGATTTTGTTAATATATTAGTTTTGGTATAGACCTCCCATATTTTTTTATATATTTTTTATTTTTTTAATAATAGTTTTTCCATGTGATGACAGATGATTATTGTTACTTGAGGTATCAACCTAACTGAGATGTCAAGTTGCATTATGATTTTGTCATCAATCTTGACAGAGTTAATTTAGAAAAATGTCATTCTCAACTTATTTAAGCATATATTAAAATTTTGTTATGTTTGGATATTTTGCACTAGGTTCCTAGATTTTGAATAGTTTTGTTACTTGCAATTGCACTTAAAAAAACTATTTATATTTTGATAGAATCTTAAGATAGATGATGTGTCACAATATATTGAGCTTTATGCAGGGTTGTGTGTTGTTGAACATTTGTTTTAATCTTTAAGTTTGAGATAAGATTTATATAGTTTGAATGAATAAAATTTGTTGTGTGTAATCAATTTTTCGTTAGATTACTATATTTAAGAGTTGTATTTGTTAAATTGGTTATCGGTAAAACTTTGAAAATAGATTTGTTTCGCTGGAGAGGCTGATTTTTTAATATTTTCACTTAAGTGATCCAATTTTTGCTCAAGCAACCGCTTAAGAGAAAATAACACTATAATTCAACCTCTGATTTGGCTAGATTTTTGTCTAAGTTAAGCAAATCTCGCTGAAGCTAAACTATTTTTTCTTAAGCGAGCCTATTTTTGCTTAAGCGGGCCAATTTTCGCTTAAGCAAAAATAACATTACAACTGAACCCTCTTGATCAGATTTTCCCTCAAGCTAAAATATTTCGCGCAAGCTAGCCAATTATCGTTAAAGCTAAAAAAACTCTTTTCATTTTGGTGTCTTCAATAGATTGTATATAAATGATTATTTTAAATGTGAAATGAACTTTAATTTGTATATTTAATTCATTTGTATGAATTTAGGTCACAAATTTGTGATGATATGTGAACATTTGTTTAATTTTCATATTAACACTTATGTTGTATCATAGATAATCTTGTTTGACTAATGATCTAACTCAGATATAGTAAGATATTAGGTGGTGAAAAGCTAAGGATGGAGGGTGATCATGACATGTGTTGATGTGCAACTTTGAGTTGTAATGAACTTACTTTGATCCAGTATTCTTAGGTTGCTTGTAAATCCCGTATTAATTTAAACCAGATGTTAATCTTTGGTACGACATACTTAATACGAGTCTTTCAGAATGTGTCAATCAATATTTCATTTGTTGAATATTATTTGATGTGTAGTTTTTGTATGTTGGTGTGATTGAAATTTGATTATTTATGGATTGTTAATAAAATTGTTTCCTTTTACATACATTTTCTTATGTTAGAAATTTATTTCAATAGTTTACCCTATATATATTATTTGTGTTGGACGAACAATATGTCAATCCACTTGAAGCAACAGTTCCATACTCGATATGCTATTGTACACTCCAAAGGTGATTCTAACCATATATGGCAAAGAGCACATATGAGAGTACTAACCATGACACGTCTCCTAGTGAAATTCACTCTTGTTGGTAATCTTTCTAGAAAAACCCTCCATGTCGTAGTTAATACTTGTGACATGATTGAAAAAACATACATAAGTTGTTTTGACTGAAAAACAACCTAAGTCATCTCCCCCTACCTTTTTGTCTTGCTCCTCCCCGTTCAACTTTACATTTATAAGGGACCTAAAAAATTCTTCTTCTTGTGTACGTTCCCATACGAATCTGTCTCGTCTCCAACTTAACCTCCATTGCCACTCTGCATCTTCCCAAACACCTACCTCTCTGACCTTAAGCCCCTGATCCATGGAAATCGAATATAACCTGAGAAAAATAGATTTGAGATTACTTTTGTTTACCCAAGCATCCTCCCCAAATCTAATATTATCCCCTTCTCCATGAAGTTGCTTTTTGGAACCAACCCCCCTTTTTGACCTTCACCACAAACTTTAAAAAGGTCTTTCCACCACCAAGATTGATATTTTCTTTGATTTTGTGTATGTCCCAATTCTGTTCCATACTTTGACAATAGAATATTCTTCCATTTCCCACTTTTAACACTTTCAAGACGCCACTTCCATTTAGCCAAGATGGTTATATTGAACCTACAGACATCTTTAAGCCCTAAACCTCCTTTCTTATTTGGTTTACACAAGTTCTCCCAACTAACTCACGATATTGACCTGTTCTCCTTTCCCCAACGTTAGAGGAATCTCCTTTAGATGCTAGTAATTCTCTTATAGACCGATTCAGGAGCTTTATAGAAAGACATATAGAACAATGGTAAAGTTATAAACACTGATTTCAGTAGACATTTTGTCTGCTAAAGACAAAAATCTCACTTTCCATACATTTAATCCAGCTCTTATTTTATACATAACTGACTCCCAGAATTGCCTCTTCTTGGGTTGCCACTCATGATCAACCCCAGGTATTTGAAAGGTATCATCATTTGTGCACATTTTAGAGTCTTTGCATAGCAATCGCATGTGTTTCTATCAACATTAAAGGTCGCAAGCTTAGATTTATGAAAGTTGATTTTCAACCTAGAAGTTCATAACACCTCAGAATAGCTTTAACAGTAAACATGGATTAATAACTAGCTTCGCACATAAAAAGGATATCATCTGCAAATTGCAACATACAAGAGTCTACCTCAAGCCTACCCACTTTCACACCTTTAAACAGGTTGCACTTGACAACTTGTCTTACTAACCTCGCAAGGCCCTCCGCTATAATAATAAAGAGAAAGGGTGTTAAAGGATCTCCCTGCCTTCGCCCTCTCGTTGGCTTAAATTCCTTTGTAGGACTTCCATTTACCAAGACCGATACCGATGCTGACTCAAGCATCCTCTAATCCAATTGATCCATTTGTGATGAAAACCTAGCCTATGTAAAATATCAAATAAAAAGTCCCATCTAACCGAGTCAAAGATTGTTTCATAGTCCACCTTCATAAAAATCCCTCTATTCCCGTTTCTCCTTATTTCTTCAACGATATCGTTGGCCATAAGAATGCTATCTAACAATCCTCTGTCCTTCAATAATGCTTACTAACATTCAACAATAACCGAGGGTAGAACCTTCTTGATTCTATTGGATAACACCTTCGCTATTATCTTATAACAAGCCCCAACTATAGATATATGCCTATATTAATCGAGCTTCATGGGGTCATAGACTTTTGGTACAAGAGAAATGAAAGAAGCGTTGCACCCTTTCGGGATACTTCCCGAGTCCTAAAAATGTCTAACTGCCAAGAAGATATCTTCTTTGAGGACTTCCCATTTATTCTTAATGAAACAAAAATTAAACCCATCTGGCCCTGAGTTTTTGAGTCATCACATTACCTGACTGCATTCCTTACTTCTTTCTCTGAGAAATTAGATATAAGGCTTAATCTATCCTCCTAGGATATAGCTTTAAACTCTACTACTCCAAGTCTTACCCCAAAGTCCTTTGTGGCAGTAAATCTATCTTCAAATAGTTTTTATGCCTCTCTTCTGACCCACTCAGGGTCCTTAATGTTGAAGATGGTTGCTGCCCCTTCAAGATTGTGTTTGATGAAGACCTATATGTAGTGTTTGATGAAGTCTTATATGTACATTTCATGTGTATTTCTGCTTTGCTTTAAGTATGTCTTAGTTA
>Ga0123342_1011094_pt1 | contig 10022 bp, 3 predicted proteins | sample Turbeawhitnodule_FD_89960 | JGI IMG/M metagenome (GOLD analysis project Ga0123342, IMG submission 89960) | Root nodule microbial communities of legume samples collected from Mexico - Turtle bean Mexico white nodule | ecosystem: Host-associated > Plants > Roots > Nodule | place: Mexico: Nepantla...
AATAATATTACTACAATTCACATATTGCTTCCCTAGGAATGCTTCAATTTCCTCTTTGAAGTGGTAATCAATATTTAAGCGCTGCATCACATCAATCATGTACAAATCTTTCAATGACTTTTCATCCACACTCTTCCAAAATTCATTCTTCACCACCTCCACTTTCTCTGACAGATTCATGCTCAGATCTCCCTGCCAAGGAAACTACATAATTAGTTCAAGCCTTAATGGCATCTGATTTTGTGTGTGTGATGTGATTATCATTTTCAGGTTCCAACAACAAGATTAGCAAAACATAAAATTTGGACCTACTGTTTTATATACTTGTGCGCTAGACCTTTCCTGAACAATGTTCCATTTGTTGGCAATGTGAAGAGAATCAACTTTGGCAGGGTTGAAATATTCTGAATGTTGAGCCTTTGTTGCAACAATACGAGGTTTGGAAGAAAAAATGCAGGAGTCGAAATGCAGTGCCATGGCAAAAGAAAATATATGCTTGCGAATTCAGCACAAGGAGATAGATAGAGAGACACTTCTGAGATGAATGATCATAGCTAGGAATATTTATAGGGTCAGGAGTGAACATGGTGATGAGTGCTTTGCTAGGAAAATTGAAGGGTGTCCACATAAAATTATCCTTTCGCCATTTTGCGGTGATAGATATCATGTGCACTGCGTTGTTATTTGGTATGCAAGTGCCCCATGGCTAGAGATACAACATACCAAAAAAGTAATCATGCTGCGTCCTTTTTTTAGTTATTTTTTATTCAAATCAACAATATTGGCATAATATTTTTCTCATTTGAGATAATTATATTTAAGAAGTTACCTAACATCATATTCATTCACACCTAACAAAATAGTTGTCCACTTCTCACAACTCACAAATCCCAAACACAGTCTGACACATTCCGTTCCCATAGCCCAGTAAATATTGTCATGCCCAAAATGATTGTGGTATGTGATGAATGGTTCAGATTTCTTTAGATAAATCATCCACATTTTACATTCAACAATCCATTTATAGACAAACATTATTTTTCAGTCTATGTAAACCCTTTACCAAATATTAATGTAAATAATTATATCTTATACTCATAGTTTGGTATAACGGAAAAGAGGAGAAGAAGAATTTTGAAAAATGTTTGGTATATCAATTTTTTTTTCTTTATAAAACTATTAAAAAAAATAGACATAGTCATCAAGAAACGTAAAACTTTCACATTAAAACTTTCTCTTTGCAAAATAAATTATGTATATTTTATATGAAATAGACATAATCTATTATATATACACACTGATGAATAATAAACTTTGGAAATTAAAAAAATATTAAAGATAATATAAAAAACATGAATTAAAACTTATTTTTTATGCGTGGGACACAAATTATATATATATAATTCGTATTATTTATTTTTATGAATTTTGATTTGATTCCTCATTTTTTTTCTTATTTTTATAGTTTTTGTATGATATCTGATTAATACTTTTAAGATATCTATCATCATGTCAACCTAAATAGGAGGTTAAAGTTTATGTCTAACATGATGTTAATAAAAGAATTGAAAATGTTTGGTTTTTGAACCACAATTTTTTTTCTTGAAAGAAGTTCTTCTCTATTTCTCATACGAATATCGATGTAACACCAAATTCAGGTTCTCGTAACAATCACATAAATTGATGCTTGACTAGGTTTAAATTATTTTTTTACATAAACAAAATAAAATTATTTATTTACTTGGGGAAAAAGTTGAATTTTATTACGGATCAAACCAAAATCTGATACATTATTAGATACTTGTTTGAAGAAGGAGAAGGTTACAAGGTGATTTTTGCATAAGAGTGTTCTTTTGTTGAGTAAACTCTTTGATCTATTTTTTTGGGTAAGGGTATTTGGCTGATTCTCCTTACACCCAATCAAATTGAACATGCACCCAATTGCATTTGTGAAAGTTCCGAATTACCCTTAATGAAAATGAAATTAGGGTTTAGTGATTTCTGCACCCAATCACACACAAAGTTCATTTCTGCCATTTTCGCACCCAACACCATCTCTCGCACGAGCGTTCGCATCCTCGCATCTTGGTTGACATTTCTCCAGCAGCATAGTGTTGAGTGGAAGGACCCCTTGAACAAAGATGAAGCCAAGAGCGCGAAGGTTCTTCATTGTTGCGCGAAGGTATGAGGGCATCAACGCACCCTACAAGCTTTTTTAAAATAAACATGACAAGGGTACAATTGAATTTTAGAATGTTCGTCGAGTGTTAATCACAATGGATTGGGTGCAGGAAGAAATTGTCTTGGCTGTTTTGTATTTAAGATTGAGTATCCTTATGGCTGTGTTTAGGAGGTGATATTGTGTTTTGTTATTATCTGCCTCAAGTAAGGTTATTAGGGCCTTGATAGGTTCTTTAGAGGGATGTTGTTTTTAGTTTTGATATAGCCTATCCTTTCCTTGTGTAAGTATTTGTGAGAATTGGTTCTTCTTAAAGTATGATGAAATTTGTAAGACAGGTTGAAATATTCTGAAGTGTATCATTTTATTTTATTTTATTTATTTATTTATTATTGATAAAAATTATATTTCTATTTTTTTTAATTTTTAATTAGATACTCATTTTATTTCTAATAAAATGTCTAACCAATAAAAAATATTTTAAATAAATAAAATTCGAAAATATAAATATGACAATAATAAATAAAAATTATATCAAGATTTGTTTGTTTTAATTAACTCTAGACATTTAAAGTATGGAACCAATAATGTAAAATAAAGAATGACTAAAAACACAAAGGCAATTAACAACAGATTAATTGATTGAAAGTACAATGATTTATGAATACCAAAAACATCATAATTTAAGATTATAAGTAAAAGTAAAAACTTAGGAATATATAAATTTTTTTATATTTGATTACTTTCGAATCTACGTCTAGTTAATTCAAACAATTTAAACTAGATTTTTCACTATAATCTTTAAATATACAATTACAAGAAATACTTATGTAACTGATTAAGATAAAATAATCACTTCTTAAAATACTCTTAAAAGAGACTTGTAATAGGTAAGGAAAACAATCAATTACCTACTATACACACTAAACAATGCATAAATATCAAATTCAAATTATAATTAAAAAAAGGAAGACATCATCTTATATGTGATAGATTGTATGAGAAATCAACATATAGTATAATAAACTTTTTTAATGAATATTGAACAACTTTTTTCTAAAACAATAGAATTAGGTAAAAATATTTTTTAGAAAGATTTCTTGTCTAAGAACTTATTTTAAATAACATAATAATTAAAAAAAGCTTGATGTTGAGCAATAGTGGGAGCTACTGAGATGATGAATAACATAGGTTAGCAATAAAAAAAGTCATCTTGATGATAAAAGAAACAAAAAAAATATGGTACTCCAAATAACTTCAACATAAATGCTCATACATATCTTTACACCTCACCAAATAGGTAAACAGCAACAGATTTAAAACGTTTTTCAGAAGGTGAATCTTATCTACGTGTAGCTATGATGGGCACTTCTTCCACTACACACTTTGTGCCTGTCATTTTATGCTTCCCTTCTTGTCATCAATCATATCAAACTTCTCCTCCACCATCTAAATCCTAAGGACACAAAGTGTTAATCTCAACATTATCAACAACTGAATTCATGTTAACTAAACAAAATTATTAAATAATAATTAATTATTATATTAATTAAATTAAATACTATATTATAAATTAAATATTAAATATTTAAAATAATTTTTATTATTAATAAAAAATATAAATTAATTTTTTTAAAATTAATATCTAACTTAGTTATATTTTAGATAAGTCACTGTAAATATCAATTTATAATTTAAAGTAGTTAGTAATAAAATCTTGAGTTGATGTTTGATATTAATTTTAAAATATTTTAGATATTAATTTAAAAATATTTTATAATTTTTTATTAATAATAAAAATTATTTTAATTTTTTTTATAAAATAATATTTAACTTAGTCAATATAATAATTAATTATTTTATTTATAAAATTAATTGTTATTTAGTGATTTTTTTTACCGTGTATATTCTCCAAATGATATGATCAAGCAAGATAGATTATAAAAAATATTATAAATTTAGAATAATATGTCAATGATATGAGAAATTTTAAAATTTTTGTTTTTTCTTTGGTATTTTAACTTTTTGGTGCATGGATGTAATGTGAAATGTATTTTTTTTTTTCACGTTAAAACAATGAAAGAAATGCTGAGCTATTTTTTTTTAAATATTGTTATTTGAAAAATAATTTTTTATTAAATTACGACATTAAAAATTTTGATGAAAGATTATAAATAATTTAATATTTCGGAAACACATATTATAAAATTATTTTTGAATTAAAGATCTTACAATAATTCTAATAGATATTATTTTCAACCTTAAAATGCCATTTTATACCGTGTATTAAAATGCCATTTTATACCGTGTATTGAATGACGGGTATTGTGAAGATTTGAGAAATACCGCGTTATATTATACTTTGTAACGATAAGATCTATGTCGGTATATGGAACCGCTACACATGTACATAGTAACATTTGTAAGTCACAATATATACAATAAAAACCATCACCACAAACACAAATGAGATGGTAACTATTTTATCTTGAAATTTAACCTAAATTGGTCAAAATTATTAAGTAATTAATTAATAATAATATACTCTCTTTGTTCATTTATAATTATCACACATTTTAATAAAAAAAATCATCTTATATTTTTTGAATTTCAAGATAACTTTTTTTAATTATAATCTTATTTCTATTTTTATTATGCATTCAAAACTATTTCAACATTAAATGTAGAGATAAAAATCTTTGAAATTTTAGAATCATACTCTCTCCTACTCCTACTCTGAAGAACACACTTGGAACTCTATAAAATTTATCAAAAGTTAAATAAAAAATAATAACATTTTGGACTCTTACACCGTAACATAGGGAGTCCATGAAAATAATTATTTAGAAACCACAACATTAACAATAATTCTAGTTGGTTCAAAGAGACCATTCCCCATTGCATCCTAAACCCCGTTATCAACAGATTAAAAAAAATCCTAATTTCCAAAATAGGATAGTTTTCTCTAGCAAAAAGAGAATGTTCTTTCATATGTGCCCTAAGCAAAAATACTAGCCATTTTGGATCAACAAATTGAATAAATTTCAATAACCTACTCTAAATACCAATTGTAAAACAAAGAATGGCTAAAAACACAATCAAGAGGGGGTAAATTGATTGGAAAAGCTCTTTAAAATTTTCAAAGAAAACTTTGCTCAAAATTATCGATTTATGAACATCAAGAACACCAAAATTTAAGATTATAACAAAAGTAAAAACTCAAGAACACACAAGAATTGTTTATACTGGTTTGATTCTTCCCAAATCTATCCAATCAACCTTAGCTGAATTTTTCACTACAATCTTGAAATATCCAATTATAAGAAACACCTATATAACTAGATCAAGAGAAAACAATCACTTCCTAAAATACCCTTCAAGAAGATTTGAAATAGGTAATAAAAACACTCAAATATCTACTGTACACACGAAACACTAGCATAGATTTCAAATTCAAATTACAAGTAAAAAACAAAGAAATGTATCACATGATGTGTGCCAGATTATACAACAAATCAACCTATAACATAATCAACCTTCCTTGATGAACCTTGATCAATCTTTCTTCCAAAACAATTGAATTATATAAAAGTACTCTTCAGAAAGACTTAATCACAACAAAGCTCCCTTAATTCAAAAAAATATAAAGATTGTATATGATTGAAAGAGAAAAAACTTCCTTTTAAAAATATTTTGAAATAATTGAACATAATAATAAATTATTATTAAATATAATGATTATTTTTTTCATCAATCTAGAAAACAATTCAAGACAATTTTAACTAATTATAACATGACTTTATTGATTATTCACGAAAGATTGGTTTTTTAAACAACTCAAAATAATTTGTTATATTTTAGTTTAATTAATTATATACGATTTATATGAAAATCATACTACAAGAAAAAATAGTTTTAATGGTGGTTTATTTTTACATTATTCAGGGTTAAAACCTCTATTAAGTCATTTACCCTTAAACTTCAAGAAAAGTCTTTCATAACCCCTATTAAATGCCATGGGTTTAAGAACCTCCGTATAATACCATGAGTTTCAAAATCTCTGTAAAATACCATGGATTTCAAAATTTCCGTTAAATATCATGGGTTTCAAAACCTCCGTAAAATACCATGGGTTTCAAAGTGCATCGCGTTGTCAGAAGTAATAATGTGTCCTTAAGGACGGATATTGAACCCACAAGGAACAATTGAATAATCAAGTCAAATATTCACTAAATATAAAAAAAAAAAAGTTTGTTGAGAATTGTTATAATGACACTGATTAATAAGAAAACAAGTCAAAAAGTTTGTTGCTTCAAATGGAAAAATAAGGATTCTGAATATCAATTCCTCGCATATTTATAAAAACAATTTACCATTAAGATTAGACATTGATAGCAATTAACATTTCAAATTTATTCCTAGCAATCAAATATGTTAAGTATTATCGAACCTTAGAAGTACTTTTCATTCAAATCTAAAATTCTACATCATGGTAAACCAAACATTATAAACAAAACAATAATATCAATCATCAATCAAGAACAAATATTATTCAGATATCACCTTAATACATAAGAGTTTGATAAATTATTTTCAATCCCAAAGGGTAGAATTAGCCACACATGATGACTATTACAAACAGGAAGAGCAAGAACAGAAGATTCTGAATGTTTCTCCTTGATCACTGCCTCTTCTAATGTTTCTCACACCTCCTATTCTCCCAATTGGGTTACAATTCACTCTATGGTGTTTCCCGTTCGGTCTTGCACACTAGGTTGTGCCTCAAACCCCCTATTTAACCTAATTTTCATGGGCTTAAGTGGATTCTCGCTCAAGCGAGCTCATTCTCGCTTGAGCGAGCAAAACGACATCCATCCCAACTTCACTGGTGCTATCTCGCTCAAGTGAGATATAGCTCGCTTGAGTGAGCTCCCCTGGTGGTGAGGAGGTGTTTTTGCCCGTTTGGGCAGCTTTGGTGAGTGTTGATGCATTCCAACTTTCCCTTTTAAGCTTTGTATATTCTCCTTTTGCCCAATCATCTCCATTCTCCCTAGAATCCTGAAATTAACACAAAATTTGGGAATAAATTGTTTTTATTCAAATTAAAATCATAAAATGTGTAAAAAGGTATGAATTCATAAATTAGGGGTTATTTTATACTTATTTTAGCAATTAATACTCATAAGTGTCTATATTTTAATATAAAATATTACTAAAATTTGGCACTTATCAAGAACCGAATATTGTATTGAGATATCACCTCAATACATAAGAGTTTGAGCATATTACTCTCAATCTTAAAGTGTAGAATTAGCCACACATGATGACTATTACAAGCAGGGAGAGCATGAAAAGAAGATCCAGGATGTTTCTCCTTGACGGCAACCTCCTATAATATTTCTCACACCTCTTATTCTCCCAATAGGGTTACAAGACACACAATGGTGTTTTCCTTTTAATCTTTCACAATAGGGTTTGCCTCCAGCCCCTTATTTAATCTAATTTTCATAGGCTTAAGGGGACTCTTGGTAGTGGTGACATGACTCTTTTGCGCGTTTGGGCAGCTTTGGTGAGTGCTGGTGTATTCCAACCTTCCCTTTTTTATCTTTGTATATTCTCCTTTTGCTCAATTATTTTCATTCTTCCCTAAAATCCTGAAATTAACACCAATTTGGGAATAAATCGTTTTTATTCAAATAAAAATCACAAAATATGTAAAAATGTATAAATTCATAAATTAGGGGTTATTTTATACTTATTTTAGCAATTAATACTCATAAGTGTTTATATTTTAATATGAAATATTACTGAAATTTGACACACCATTACCTATTTCGGCAACAACTTGTATTTATCATTGTTTTATATATCCTAAATAATTGCATTATCGGTTAGATGTGGATTTCAAAGCCATGTGTGTTCATGGCTACAAGGGCTTCAAAGATTGCAAGAACATATTGCGAGGATAAATTAACTTTATTATTTCTCACGTTCATAGTGAATTAATTATTAGATGCATTTTAAAATAAAGGCCTTAATTTAAAATATTTTGAAATTATGAGAATTAAATATTAATAATTATAAATAAAACTGAAATCGCACATAAAATATATCACTACAAGAAAATTATGAAATACAAACCAATTTTATAAACCAAATATAATTAGTTGCTATAGTGACTAAATTAGAGACTAAAAAATTTTTTGTTTTCTAAATTAGTTTCTATTATTGTTAATTGGTATCTAATTAGCTACCAAGGTTTTAACTACCAATTATTTAGTTTCGAAATTTGGTAGCCAAAATCTTGGTAGCTAATTAGATATCAATTTAGAAACTATTTAACCGTAATAGAAACTAATTTAGAAACCAAAAGTTTTTTTAGTCACTAAAATTGTTTCTAATTTAGTCACTATAGCAACTAATTATTTTTTGTCTCTATAATTGGTTTCTATTTCATGATTTCTTGTAGTGTATGTAGATCAAAAGCTAAAACAAAATAAGTCAGGTTTTTTGAAGTATGAACTCGTAATAAAAAAAACTAGGAATTATATAAACCAACTACCATCAATCATAAGAAATATGCAAATACTGTTGAAATACTTGTTATTCAAGATTAGTTGTTGAAATACTTATTATTCAGCGTTATTTTGCTGAATTTTTAAAATAAATTTTTGAAACTTTAAAAAACTTTTGCTGAGGTTTTAAAATAAACCTTTGAAATTTAACAAAAGTTAAAACAAATTGTTATTTTACTAAGGTTTTAAAATAATCCTTTGAAATTTAATGGAAGTTAAAAAAAATCCGTTATTTTTGTTGAGGTTTTAGAATAACCTTTGGAACTTAAGAAAAGTTAAAAACCTCCGTTAATTAAATAAATTCCTATTATTATATTAACTTCCGTTAAATAACCTTTGTTAAAGTTATTTTTTCTTGTTGTATCAGCTTACACATATTAATTTATTATTATTAATCATAATCAGTTATTATTAAAAAATAATCGATTATATGTATGCGTATATATGAAAAAATTTCTCAAAACTATGAAAACTAAGGTAATCCATAATTTTATAATTTTGTTTTAACTTTATATAATTGATTGTATACTATACCTAATAATTGTTATTCATATTTCAGTTTTAATACTCAAGATTATCTAAAAGATTGATTTATAGTTTAATTTTTTATGATACTAAGATAATGAACAATAAAAAATAGAATCTTACAATAATGAATAATAGAAAATAGAATCATTAATATGAGGTACAAGCATTATTAAAATCATCATGTTTTGTCAATGCTTTTGCTAACAAATCAAACTACTTTCTCAAATTTAGTTTTATTTTAATCTAAAAGGTTTAAGTTAATTTAGTATTGTATGTCTTCTACTTTAACCTACTGTCTGCATTTTCCACAGCAAAATAATTATATATGTATATATAAAAGATTCAAATTTGACTCTTAATTAAACTAAAATAATCTTATTTCAATTTCACAAACTATCATCCAATTTCAACTAACATCCAGAATATCAAATATATATATTCTTTTTATTGATATTTTTATTAATTATTGAATATTAAAATTTTGAATAACCGTGAGTTTGAATGATGTGTGAAGGACAATAAAATTGAGTGAAGGACAATAGTGAGCCAATTTACTCACCTTGTTGAAACAATCTTAAGAATAAGCAGATGAATGAGGCTACAAAATTGATATGTTCTGTACCGGTAGGCACCGAACGAATGCACTTGACCGACCGACCGACCGAATGCACAATAAATGTAAGGGCATTTATGTGACAAGCTAAGGTGGTTAAGATACACCTCCGAAGAATAAGGAATAT
>Ga0123342_1011095_pt1 | contig 10021 bp, 10 predicted proteins | sample Turbeawhitnodule_FD_89960 | JGI IMG/M metagenome (GOLD analysis project Ga0123342, IMG submission 89960) | Root nodule microbial communities of legume samples collected from Mexico - Turtle bean Mexico white nodule | ecosystem: Host-associated > Plants > Roots > Nodule | place: Mexico: Nepantla...
ATATAATTAATATTATGAATTATGATTTTATAATTCTTCATATTATATTAATATTTTTAATATTATGTATATAATTATTATGAAAATAGGTGGTAGGTAATAGAGATTCGTAAGTGATAGTTCATAGGTAATAGAGATTCGTGGGTAATAATTGGAAGGTAATAGAGATCCGTAGGTAAAAGTTGGTAGGTAATAAGATTCGTGGATAATAGTTGGTAGGTAATAGAGATTTGTAGGTAAAAGTTGGTAGGTAATAAGATCTGTGGGTAATAGTTGGTAGGTAATGCTGAATTTACCTACGAATTTAGAATCTGTGGGTAATATCCGTAGGTAATGTTGTTTGTAGGGAATGTCCGTAAGTAATGCTGAATTTACCTACGAACTCAGATCCGTGGGTAAAAATTCATAAATAGTACGGATTTTTTTTTTTAGTGAAAATGGTTTTAAACCTAAGAAAATTAATAATGATACCGATAGAATAAATAAAATCCTCATTGTTTAATTACATTTGACTTCATAAATCGGTATAACCAAAGTAATATTAAGAAAAATAATTTAATAAAAATCTGTATCCTAATTTTGAAAATAAAAAGGACTACAAGAATTAGTTTTTCCTAAACAAATAGAATTTCCTAAACAAATTGAAAATTAAAATTAGAATTTCCTAAACAAACCAAACAAATACATTAACACTACAATAAAATTACCAAATAGTAACTAAATTAAGAAATCAAAATTAGTTACTATATTAACTAAATTAGATACTAATTTAGAGATTACAAAATTATTAATATTTAATATGATTTCTATTATTAATAACATATTATAAAATAGTTTCTAAATTGATATCTAAATTAACTATCAAAATTTTAGCTACTGATATTTTATATTTTAAATTAGTTTCTAAAAAATTAATTATTTTGATTACTAAAATTAGTTTTTTTAGTGTAAGTTTAAAAAATTAACAAAATTTAGTTGAATAAAAAGAAATTTCAAAGGAAAAAAAAAACTTAAGCTAATCACTTAAGTGATGATGGGGAGATAATGGAAAGTGGTCCTTGATGCACAATGTTTCTAAGTGTCAATGTTTAGGTTTAGGGTTTCAAATTGCAATTCTTCTTGCTCCTCTATGCCTTTTTCATCACTTTCATTAAAAAAAATAAAATGACAATTTTTTTTTTTTTAGCATCCATCTTTATCTTTTCAACCGTAGCAACTGTCGTCTCTAGCTTCCAAACTCCCATTGAAAAAAATTATATTTTGAACACATTTTTTTTATTTTGAATTATACAACTTAAAATATAAAAAAAAAATAATGTTCTGAATTACACTATCCACAATATAAATTAATAGATTTAATATATTTCAAATTATAAAATACAAAATTTATTATGGATTTTAGAATCTAAAATAATATTTTGAATTCTTGAATTTAGAATATAATGTATTCTGCATTCTATTATGTGTAATACAAATTAAAATTTACAATTTAGATTGTATAATTTAAAATATAAATTTACATTATTTAAATTGAAAATTTTGAAATATAAAATTTGTATTCGAAAATGAACAATTTAAAATATGAGAGCTATGTACAAATACGGATACGGACACTGACACGACACGGATACAGAGATACGTATAATGTCTAAAATGTAGAACACGAGGACACGAATCAATATATTATATAATTTTGAATTATATAAATTAAAAATAAATATTTATGTGCAAAAATATGTTTCAGATTCTTTTGGAAACAGAAAAATATTTTTCATGACTGGTTCAAAAGAACTTGTTCCTTATTTTTATAATCATAATAAAAATTTATATAATAAATTTGAGTTTTTAAAAAATTATTGTATTTATACCTTTTAAAATTGTGTTAGAGCCGTGTTAGAATTTTAAAAAATCCAACAAATATTTTTTGAATTGAACACTTAATCAATAAGTGTCCTACGAGTGTCGACACAGATACATGTGTCCGATACGGATACGCCCATTTAAGAGAAGTGTCTGAGCCTTTTAGTATAGGAGTGTCCGAAAAATTTATGGAAAAAAAATAGGAGTGATAAACAATTATGGAAGTGCATGAAGAATTTGACAAAAAAAAAAGTTTCAGTTTAAAGCTATGGGCCTATGTGAGGACCTAAGTCCAAAATAAAATAAAACAATAAATCATCATTTCCATGCACATGTGTAATCGACTCACTTCCACAGGTGTATGAGTCACACAAAAACTTCTTTTCGTTTCCTCTGTAAACCAGAGAAAATCTTAACTAAACCAAGTTTTTCTTTTGTTAAAAACTCAACTTGAATAAATGGACATAAACAAAGCTCAAAAAGATAATAGAAAAAAAATCATATAATTACCTTAAAACTACTAAAATTGAAGGGATATAACGCAATTATTCCTGTTCACTTGTATCAATATTTTATTTCTTTCATAATTGACACAGGGTTGGTACATCAAGCTATTCTATGTCCCTCTTTCACTTCATCATTTCTGGAAAGGCAACAACTAGTTCAATGTCACATTTGTTTTCCTTTTCTTTATTTCATAACATAAAAGTATATGATAATACAATATTTATATAATTATTGAGATCTGTAATGAAATTAAAGAATAAATAATATAACAAATATAAATATAACTAATTATATTTTAATCAATTATTTATAAAATTTTGATTATTATTATTTATATACATAATTAATTATGTTAAAAGTATAATTGATTAAGCAGGGTAATTTTTCCCAAATCCTCTAAGCACAAAAAACTTAACGATAAATTTTTTTAATGCTGTTTTTTGCATTTTCATATTTTTTTTAATATGCTTAAACAGTATTTATAGAGAAACAAGCACTCTAAATTATTCAAGTTGTATATTAATAGCGAAAACACAAGTTCTATATTACTAATGAAAACATGTTTTGTTTAATATTACTATATATGCTGCGTCCATGTGTAAGGTGTATTCATGTTTTTATTAGATTAAAATATATATAACTTTATAATTTTGTTATTTTTATAAATTTTTATTTATATGAATAAAAAAATAATATAAATTAATATATATAAATTTATAAAAATAGCATTAAAAAATTATACAAATGTTATTTTTAGAAAGAGAAATTATTTAGTTATTTTAAAATAAATAAAATTATTTAATTAAAATAAATAAGTAATTTTTATTTATTTATTTAATGATAGAATTGTCCAATTAAAATAAATATAAATAATTTTGTATCCTTTTAGACAAAAAATTTCATTTTATAGGTATTTATCCAAACAATAAAATTGTAAGAATTTGTGTAAATATATATATATATATATATATATATATATATATATATATAGGTATTTCGCATCTGTATTTCTTATTTTTATTATGGTCAAATGTATTTGTATATTAAAATAAATTATAAATTTATATGGTAACATTTTAATTTATTAAATTTATTATAAATTTATATATATTTATATTTTTTTAAATATATATACAGAAACATATAAGTTTGTGATAAAATTAAAAAAATATAAATACATCGTTGATATTACGAAAACATTTCTTTCTTTTGCAGAAAATAAAATAAAAAGAAAAAATTGGTAGACAAATTACTTTTGGATCCAAGAAAATAGTTTTTAAGACAAAATGTAAATGGGTGAGAATAAGGATAATTGGTTAAATCTCCCTTCTTCTCTTTTCTGTAGTATCCATTGAATCAATAATTTTAACTTTATTTATACGTTGTTATGTTATAAAACAAAAACTTAATTTTTCATTAATTTTTCACTGTTCTATTCACATAAATATTTCACTATCATTCGTAACATTAATTTTTAATTTTTCTTATCAATTATATAAATATTTTTAAAAATATTTATAATAAACTAAACTGATTTTACTTATTACTAATACTTGCTGATTAAAAAAACTAATACTACTCTCATATCAAGTTTTCTTTCAATGTTAGTCTGTGACAGTAATAAAGATTAAACTTGACCCCACTTCTTTTTTAATGTATTTATTATGTTATAAGTTTATTATGTTATAGATTTGCTGTTTATTCCTTTAGGTGTTGATTTTGGTGCTATTAGAAGCTGACATATACGCTTCTAGTCCTTTTCTGGGCAGAAATTTATCACCAGGTAAGCCAAAGTTCTCTTTATTCTTTTGAAATTATTTAACGGTCATGAATGAGTACCTCCCTTCATTGAATTAAATAGACCTCAATTTAAAAAAAATAAATAAATAACAACCGATAAGCTCAAGCTTTCACGAACAGCATGTACTGTATCCTTCAAAGTCCTTTCGCTAAGCTGAAGATCTTTGAACTTAATTTCAGGGATTATTAATCCAGGAGAAGAAATAGCAATAAAAAGACTTTCAAATGAATAAATTTTATATCTAAAGTAAAAATGAATGATGTCACTGATATATTAACATTGACAAATATGTACTTGTGAAGCTTTTCGGGTGAAAAAAAAAATTCAAATTACAAAATTCAATTCATAATTATCTAAATTCATACTAGTTTTAATTTATGGAAATGAATTTATCTCAAATTCAAATCCATATTTTTGGATTTTAAATCCAATCCATTTAATTGGATATGGATTAGATATACATTGGATACATTTTAGAATTATCTAAATTGCATTTTTGGTTGGATTTTGACTTGGCCCGATCCAGATTGAGCCAAGACAATTCGGGCCCAAGTTGAGCAAAGGTTGGCCCAAGTCCACGTTGAGCTGAGTCGTCCGGACCCAAGTCGAATCGAGTTGGTATGGGCCAAAGTCGAGCCAAGTCATTTCGGGCCAAAATCGAGCCGAGTCAAACCTAGGCCAAGTCGAGATAAGTGTTCGATATTGAGTCGACCCGAGTCGGTCGAGGCCGATATCGAGCCGAGTTGGCCCATACCAATGTCTAGTCGAGCCGGTTAAGGCCCATGTCAAGTTGAGTCTTTCGGGTCCGATATTGAGTCGAGAGGGCTTGGGCTGATATCCAGACGATCGGGCCAGGGCTGATGTCGAGCAGAGCGGGCCCGTGCCCATGTTGAGTCGAGAAGTCTCAAGTCGATGTCGAGTCGAGCAGGCCCGGGCCGAAGTCGAGCCGAGAAAGTCCGAGTCAATGTCGAGTCGTCCGGGTCAAGGCCAATAGTGAGCCTAGCAGGCCTAAGCCAATGTCGAGTCGAGCAAGCCTAGACGATGTCGAGTCTAGCGGTCTTGGGACGATGTCGAGTCGCCCGGGCCGATGTTGAGATGTTCAGGCCCTGGCCGATGTCAAGTTGAGCGGTCTCGGATCGATGTCGAGCCGAGCGGTCCCAGGCCAATATCGAGTCGAGCGGACCCGGGCGGATGTCGAGCCAAGCGGGTCTGGGCCAATGTTGAGTTGAGCGAGCCCAGGCTGATGTTGAGCTTAACGAGCCCGGGCCGATGTGGAGTCATGCAGGCCCGAGCCGATGTCGAGTCGTTTGGGCCTGGGATGATGTCGAGTCGAGCGGGCCCAGGCCGATGTCGAGTCGTCCGAGCCCGGGCCGATGTCGAGTCATCCGGGGCCGAGCCAATGTCAAATCGTTTGGGCCTGGGTCGATGTCGAGTCGTCCAGGCCTGGGTCGGTGTCGAGTAGTCCGGGCCAGTGCCGATGTCGAGTGGTCTGGCCCCGGAGCAATGTCGAGTCGTCCGAGCCCTGACCGATGTTGAGTCGTCCGGGCTCGGGTCGATGTCGACTGAGCGTGCCCTGGCCGATGTCGAGTCGTCCGGGCCCTGGCCGATGTCGAGTCGTTCGGGCTTGGGCTGATGTCGAGTCGTTCGGGCTTGGGCTGATGTCGAGCCAAGTTGGTTTGCATCCAGGTTGAGTCGGCTTAGGCCCAGTTCGAGCCAAATTAGTCTGTGTCCATATCAAAATGAATTTAATGTAATTGAGAAAGTGAATTTAATCTAATTAACAAAGTGGATTTAATATAGATTTAATCCATTTTAAATTGATTTAAAAAAAAATTCAAATAAATTTGATTTAGTTAAAATGGATATGAATTTTAAATCCAATCCATTTTTTTTATCAGCAATGAATAAATAAAATTAAGAGGGATACTTTAGGGGTATCTCAACCCGTGTACATCAACCACATGGTTACTCCTCCGTATGGCTTAGAGCAAAACAACAATTATGTGGCTTAAACTACATAAATACACCCAGAACTACATCAGCACTTTGGCAGCAACTACACCCCAAAAGCAGTACACACTTGAAAGTGGAGCAAAGTATGTAACTATAACCGCTAGGAATAACATTCAAATGGTGCACCATCAAGACAGGAAAGCTTAAAAGGGTTGTGGCAGCAACCAAACCAGCAACCATACCAGAAAAACAAGTCTGCATCACTTAAATTGTCAAACAAAATACTACACCATCATTCTAACAGCAACCAAACCTTCATCTTTGCATATTTCCCAAACGTAATCCATCAGGATTACTATGTAACAGGGGCAAACTCACTCCAGCTTTTTCAGCCTCTTGGAATCTGTCGAGCCAGCATTATGTGATCTTGAGAAACTCAAGCCTTAGCTCTCTACCTTACCCTTACACACAACCAAACTACAACCTCAAACCTATACTCAGGTCTGCTATGGCACCCTATAAAGAAGCGTGTTAGGCATCCATAATCCACATAGCAAACTTAGACTTCCCCTGCATCCAACAACCTAACCCGCTCCATTAACCTCTTCTTCCTTCCTTTCTCCTTCATACCATAACGCCATCATGTTTGTGCCTCCAACCTTCACTCATTTACAGTTGCTATACTGTACCAAAGCACCACACACTAGAACTCGAGAACATTTCCCAGCAGTGATGCCTTCGAACAACTCCAGAATTGGGGGTGCAAACCTGATCATAAAAAATAAAACAGCAAAGATTAAACAGCAAAGGGTCAACAGGACAACATGGTGGCCTCTACATTTGACTCCAGCTCCTCCACAGCATCATCAGCCAGCTCCAGCACTTGCACCTTTTGCCATTCCAACCAGCAACCGCACAAGGCCCCTATGTTCCCAACTAGCCACTTCAAACCAGCCTACACACACCAATGCAGTGAAGGGGTCCACCATATCAAAGGTTCAGAGATTAAGACCAGAAGCAAGGCACGATCATGTGCCTCTCTTTCTTCTGTTTCCCCACACCAGGACGATACTAATGTTCCACCGTCAAAGGTTGCTCCTAGTTACCCGAAGCTTACACTCAAGCTCTCAGGAACACACCAGCACCAACGACCTCTACTACACTACCAAACACTTCCATCCCAGGACTTACACCCAACACTTCACAATGGACCTGTTTACATGCAGCAGCTGCACCGAAAGCGAGTTACAGAGAACGCTTAACGTGAAGAAGTTGCGTGACACCCTGCCCACTCTTCCTTGTTGTGCCTAGCTGATAACACATGATTGAGCAGCCCCTCACAGATCCAACCTTCATCCTTTCTCTATATCTACTTGTACCATAGGGACCCCCTCTTCCACCATCTTCCTGTGTTACTTACATACAGCTACTTATAGCTACTAATACAGAGCCAAGGGTTCAACATCCAGTCAGAGAACATGTAAGAGAAGTTGTGAACAGCAGACAAGACAGATTTAATAAGACATAGTCTTCATGCCATAGAAAGGAATCTCCCTTTCCACACACTAAGCCTGGATTTTAGCTTGCTCAGAACAGGCTCCCAGAACTTTTTCTTCCTCGAGTTACCCCCCACTTCTAAGCCCAAGTAGATAAAAGGTACCTCCATCTGAGAGCAATTTAGGGTCTTAGTATAACAATCCATATTACTTTTACGGACATTTATGCCCGCTAGCTTGGACTTGTGGAAATTAATCTTCAGACCTGAAGCTAGCTCAAACCCCCTAAGAATGGCCTTTAGTGGAAACACATTGGAATAGGCATCCTGGCATAAGAACAAAGTGTCATCCGCGAACTGGAGCATACAAAGCTCAACCTCTTTTCTTCTGATGTTTAGGCCAAAGTATAGATTGGCCTTCACAGCTTGCCTAACTAGCCCTGCAAGCCCTTCAGCTACCACAATAAAGAGAAAAGGGGCAAGGGGGTCACCCTGCCTTAACCCCTTGACGGATAAAATTCCTCCGTAGGGCATCCATTAACCAACACAGACACAGTTGCACTAGCCAAGCATCCTTTGATCCACATAATCCATTTACTATGGAATCCCATCCTATGTAACATGTCATAAAGGAACTCCCATCTGACTGAGTCATAAGCTTTTTCGAAGTCCACCTTTAGACACAGCCCACTCATCCGACGCCTCCTAAGATCCTCTAACACCTCATTGGTCGTTAATACGCTATCAAGAATCCCTCTGTCCTTGAGGAAAGCTGATTGGCACTCGTCAATAACGACAGGTAACACTTTCTTGATCCTTTCTGCCAACACCTTAGAATGACTTTGTACATCACACCCACTAGGGAGATTGGTCTATATTGCTCAAGATTAGTAGGGTCCCTTACTTTTGGTACAAGTGCAACAAAAGAAGCATTGCACCCCTTAGGGATACACCTAGATTCATGAAAGAGGACTATCGCTTCCATTACCTCATCTTTAAATACCTCCCAGCTCTCCTTAATAAAGTTCAGGTTGAACCCATCAGGTCTAGGGCTCTTTGACCCATCACAAAACCACACATCGTCCCTTATTTCTTCCTCTAAGAAGGCCTTAGTCAAACTCAAATTGTCCTCTTGTGATAGGGACTTAAACTCAACCTCGTTAAGTCTAACACCAAAATCTATCGTGGTTTTGAATCTACTATCAAAGAGCTTCTTTGCTTCAAGGTGCACAGTACTAGGTTCCTCACACCACTAGCTCCCGACCTCCACCCCCTTTACTTCATTTCTGAGTCTTCTCCATCTCAAGGACGAGTAGTAGAATCTTGTGCAGGAGTCCCCATTCTTGAACCAGCTTGTTCTAGCCTTCTGACAAATAAGGGACTCTAGCTTTTTGTCAGTTTCCTTCAACCGACTAACCAATTCAACCCTTTTCAATCTATCACTTTCCCTCATGTCATCTGAACAATCTTTGCAATCCAATTCCTCTATTTCCTGGACGATCTCCTTCTTATGAGTTTGAATATTACCAAACACGTCCCTATTCCAGATTTTAAGATCACCCTTTAAACTCTTTAGCTTCTCCTTGAAATTCACAAAAGTGTTCCCCTTAACAGGGTAAGATAACCATTTTTCCTTCACCATCTCACGAAAACCCCTTTTCCGAGAACCAAGCATCAATGGTACGAAATGGTTTAGGCCCCCAATCCTTCTCCATTGACTTCACCACTATTGCACAGTGGTCAAAGACTTCCCTATGCTGCACATATTGTTTACTCATAGGTCATCTTACCAACCATTCCTCAAAGACTAGCACTCTATCTATTATGCTTTTTGTCGACCCGTTAGACTTGAACCACGTATAATTCTTACCCACAATAGGCAAATCCAGAAGTAAGTTGGCATCGATGAAATTATTGAAGCCTACGATCTCACTTGAATGATCAACACCCACCCTGATCCCCTTCCTTTTACTACGGCTTCTGACGGCATTAAAGTCACCTAAAAACACCATACCTTCTCTTGTGATGCCAATTTAACATTTGACAATTCCTCCTAAAGGATCTTCTTATCGTTCAATGTGCAGGCAGCGTAGACATTTACCATAACACATCTGAGGTTGGATTTAAGATGATTTCCGAAGACAGCTAAGAATCCTTTCCCCATCATATGACTATTGTAACTAAACACATCTTCATTCCACATAGACAACAAGCTTCCGCTCCCGTTTACCCCTTCATTATGTAACCACCCAACTCTATTGTTGATGTGAATGTAACAACAGGAATACATGATTCTTTGACATTCTTAGGAGCAACTTGAGTTGGTCATAAATGGCACCTTACTTAGAATTGGATCAATGTTCTAATTCAAGAACTCACCAAGACTTAGCACCAACCAAAACTCA
>Ga0123342_1011096_pt1 | contig 10020 bp, 8 predicted proteins | sample Turbeawhitnodule_FD_89960 | JGI IMG/M metagenome (GOLD analysis project Ga0123342, IMG submission 89960) | Root nodule microbial communities of legume samples collected from Mexico - Turtle bean Mexico white nodule | ecosystem: Host-associated > Plants > Roots > Nodule | place: Mexico: Nepantla...
ATAAAATAAAAACTAAAAAAATTTTTAAAAAAAATTAAAATAAAAATAAAAAAAACATTTGTAGGAAAAAAAAAATTTTTTTTTTTTTTTTTTTTTTGCAAAGAAGAATTTCATAACCGAGATGTGTTGTGTGGCTGTACCTCCTCACACATACAGACATATGAAGGCACAAGTTGGCATCAATGACTGCTTTAAACTTTACATGCAAGTATAACAGGATATCCAACAGACTTGTAAAGAACTACAATTTCTGCATAACCACTATATAGCATAAACTATAAAAACTAGAGAATTGTTTAGACAGTTAAAAATGTTTAATAGTGTATAAACTTAAAAAAAGTTACAACCAAACATAAATACTTCTCCCCCTTTTGTCTTTACAAATAAGCAAAGAGAAGAGTTTACACATAAATAAAACATAATAACAAAAAATAACAGTTCAAAAAACAGAAAAAAGATGATACAATCTTTAAGAGTCTCCCATACTAGAATTCTGAGAGTTGGGTCTGAATAATTTCAATATGTTCATCCAGGTGTTGAAATCGTGTTGTACAAAACTCATAGTGATCCTTCTAATCACTTGCCATGGTGTCCATGTTATTGATCATCAACCTTTCCAATCAGGACATTGGAATCCCATGATCTATAGGCGGCTCATAACTAACAAGAGCATGCATTGTGTAGTCTTCTGCAGCACCATCACTTGGTTCAACCTTATCATCAAACCTGCATTTCTACTTGGTCCAACAGAGGGACCAATAGAATTTTCATCATTGCTAACCCACATATTATTCACTTTTATAAATCCCATTTTGTTAAGTGAACCATTGTTAATCTCATGAGAAGGCTTTACCATCTCTGTTAGTTCTTCATCCAGGTTAACTTCAAAATATTGGAGAAATTTAGAAGTAAGTATAACATAAGATAGTTACTTAACCTCACAGATTTCTACATGTGCTCCTTGAAGACATGAATCCAACTGACCTTGATGTTCTTCATGATGTACTAGATCAACACAAGATCTTCTTCAATAAGCACAATGTGATTGCTCCCTGTTGGAGTCAGCATCCAGGCAGTGATGAAGGCAATGACTCTTTTCGTCCAATTTGAGAGCACCAACATGAAATCCTTTGACTTTCATGAGAGGATTTCCAAGACAACTCACATAGTATTGTATCTTGTTAAATTTCTCCACAACACTAGTATTCCCTTTACCTACTCTTGCACCAAAATACTTTAGACCAGTAACAGTCGTCCACACTACTGGTGTGATTTCCATGTCAACTCCTTTGACATGGGAAAACATGTTTTCATCATCAATGATCGGATTTGTGTAGAACACTTTGACTAGATCAGGAAAAATGTTTCCATTCATCTCCAAAGAAAGCTTTGTAGTTTTTGACCTCCTTGAGGTTTTATTCTTTCAACCAGTTGAAATACAACAATTTTGGAGTGTTAATGGTTTTTATGATAATTTCATGCAGAAAAATTTCAATTTGCTCATTCTCATCAGAAAACCAAGTCTTTAGATGACCAACCCTAGTAGTATCTTTGTTGCACGAGATTTCTTTCTTCGTAGTGAGTGGGAAGAAGAGGCCATTATGCAAGTGATTTTTGTGAAAGTCCAGAAAAGAAAGAGATGTAGATGGTATTCGTGATTGATGTTGTGAATGCAAACTCAAAATGTATTAGAAAATGACAATATTAAAGTAGGTTTAATGAGTTTTATTTTACCATAGAGAAAAAACAAATGCTATACAGTTTTGAAAACTGCAAATTGTTAGTTTAAAAGAAAACATATTTGACTACACATAATGGTGATTGAAAAGACATCAATTGTAGTTCATTTTTCCAAGAAAGCAACTAGATATTTTTCATGGGTAACCAGATTCTGAGGCACACAATAATACATGTTTGACCGGTTGAATTTTTGGAGAAAAGAAACTGACACAAATATACACAAGCAGTTATGACAACTTTATGCACGAGTGACATAGATGAAATCAATTAGTTGAAACGTATTTTTGAGAAATTGAATTATCAAGAAGTTGCTTTATCTTCAATTTGTTTTATATAGAAAAGTTGTTTCTTTTTCTAAAACATATAATCACCTTTTAATATGAGGAAAATACACTGTGCTTTTTGTTCATACCTTTACAAAGATAACTCTAACAAATTCAACTACAGGATTCTTTGTAATTTTCATATGGTCACATGAGACGCTTACATTGAGTTGAATTGTGGACGCACAAAAACTTTCTTTATTCCAGATATTTTTCTTTTGAGCAGCCACTCTCCAAGAACCAAGAATGTTTCTTGGTTGTCAAAGATCCCTACAATAATAGATCAAGGAGAAAGATTTGATCTCCTTATAAATTTGGGTCCAATGATATTAATTGGAACTTTAGGAACCCATTTTAAAAGACCTTTAGGAACAACAAACCTTCTTGCTTTGCAGAACCTAACAATATGGCCCTTGTTCATATAGTGAAAACAAGTTTTAACTGGTTTAACAGATTTAACAATTGATTTTATGTTTTCAAAAAAACTTGTAAAAGTTTTGTTCTCGCTGTTTAGGTTGAAGCTCAGACCAGCTTTACCAAATACACAACTTTGTCATGCAAGAATAGGTTCAAAATTGGATTCCCCTCTTGAAAACGTGTCCACTGTTTTTAAAAGATAGTGAATCATCTTTTGGAGGAAATGATTTCACAAAAGCTTGTATCAACACACTTACAAGAAGAGTTTTCGTAAATGATTTCAAAATCAGTTTTTAAATGACTTAGCTCTTCTTCTAAGGCCTTGACTCGATTTTCCAACTATTTGTTTAACCCTTTTAATTGTTTAACAAGGTTAACCTGTTAGCTTCTTCATGAGTCTCTTTAAAGGCATTAAGCAGTTGACTATAATTATCAAAATTAATAGAAGTATTTGAACTTACACTGATTGTTTCCGAGTTTTCATTTGGCATCAAACACATATTGGCTTCCTCTTCATTCTTTGATGAAGAACTTAAAGATGAATCATCATTGTATGCTCTTCTTGCTTTGTCTTTCTTCTTATACTTCTTGTAACCCCCATTCTCTTTGCTCACATTGCTTGGACATTCAGCCTTGATATGTCCCTGTTTATCACATCCAAAACAATTTTGTGCTACAACTTTTAAAGCAATGCTTTTTACATGCTTTTCTTCATTCTCTTGTTCATTCAGTCGGTTCATTTCAAGCTCATGCTCCCTTATCTTTCCAAACAAGGATGCAGTGCTTGGTGTAGTCAAGTCCTTTGCTGCCATGATCTATCCAAGCATTTTATGATCTTAATATTCAGTTCTTCTCTTTCAAAGACCTTGCCTAGACCAATAAGATAATTTACTATATAAGTAAATCTCTTATGCACATTTGAGATAGTTTCTCCCTTAAGCATCTTGAACAACTCATATTCTTGAATAAATTAAATCAATCAATTGATTTATCTGTTCAACTAGTTATTTGATAGATTTACAATTTTGTGAAAAATATAAACTTGTTGGTTTTACAAAACAACTAATTGTTTTATGCATAATACACAATATAGAATTTAATACAGTTTATCATAGTGAAGAAGAGAGATTCATACAAAGAAATTTATACTGGTTCACTCTTAACTAAGAGCTACATCCAATCCCCAACACACAACTGAAAATTCACTAAGTAATCAAAACTAGATTACAGCACAACCAAAAGTGTTGATCTTGAACCCTTCAAGAACACACAACACTATCTAAAACTGTTTTACAACACAATACAAATTAAAAAAATGAATTAAATATACATTTGGCTTTACAAATTGAAGAACAGAAGATGAAATAACCCAGAATCCTATTTCACACAAAAGCAATGATCCAAGATGATAATATGATTCTCAAAGCTCTTTGATATTTTTTCTTGAAAAAAAATTCAATAATATTTTTTTTTTGGTTTTTAAAATGACCAGGAAAAATATTTATATAGACTTTAAAATATGGTTAAAATAGTTTGATAATTAAAAATGTTAAAAGCATTTAAAAACAGTTTGAAAATCATAACAATATTATGTTAAAATTACTTAATTGATTTTTTAAAAAAACTTATTGTTCTCATTTTTATTAAAATCTCAACATAGAAAACCAGTTCATTTATCAAAATGACTGATTGGTTTTGCTTTACAAAAAAGAAAAAAGAAAACAAATCATTTTTAAACCTTTTAAAAACCTTAAGTGTTATTGAATCAGTTGTCGCGATAAATCAACCTGTTGAGAACTTGTTTTGGTCACCAGACTTGAACAAAAGCTTTTTCAACTGATTTAAAACACAAATCAATTAAATAAATTAACACAGATTTGAAAAACAAAACTTTCAAAAGAGATTTCTAATCATACGAACTTGGATCATAACTAAGTGCAAATTAACAACTCAAAATCTGTCTAACTACACACACCCTCAACAACAGATTCTTCAAGCACTACAAGAAAATCATGAAATAGAAACCAATTATTAGAGACCAAAATAATTAGTTGCAATAGTAACTAAATTATAAACCATTTTAAAAACTAAAAAAATTTTGGTTTCTAAATTAGTTTTTATTATTGTTAAATAGTTTCTATATTGATATCTAATTAGCAACTAAAGTTTTTGCTACCAAATTTAGAAACTAAATAATTGGTAGTTAAAACTTTGGTTGCTAATTAGATACCAATTTATAAACTATTTAAAAATAATAGAAACTAAGTTAGAAACTAAATTTTTCTTTGGTTTCTAAAATGATATCTAATTTAGTTAGTATTGCAACTAATTATTTTAGTGTCTAAAAATTGATTTCTATTTCATGATTTTCTTGTAGTTAAGTCAAATTTTGAAAATCATCAAAAGTAACATTGTTAAACAACGACAAACTTTATACATGATATATTTTGTCAACTTTACAATACGAAGAGACAGTTGATATTGATTATGATTATCAGAATGTGTAAAAATATATTCTTCCCTAATTTTTAATGTAACTCTTCACTTATTAATTACTTATTAATTGATATTTTAACCGGTACCTATCTTAATGGTACTATTTATCCAAACTTAAGCAATATAATGTAATAAGAAAAGAAAGTTGGGTTGAATTTCTAAGTACAATTTTTATTTACAAATAAAAATTTAATAATTCTACATTGTAAAAGTTTAAAAATTTAACTCTCTAAATAAATAAAAGGTATTGATCGGGTGAATATCATTGCTTAGAATAAAAGGTAAACACAGACACATACAAAATTGTTTATTTATGGCCTTTTCTTGTCCCCTCCACTTACAATTTCTCAATCAAAAACTCAACCCTCTCCCTCACTTCTCTCTCTCGTCTTATAATATTATCTTATCTGCACTGTCCAACCATCAACCATAACACCATGCACAAACCATACTCTTTCTCCTGCATATCATCTGATAGTGCCTTCTTAGAAGCTGACCAGGTTGGCAATGAAGATTCCATTTCCCTCTCTCTTGGCCCTCCTTGCCACCACAAATCCAAACTCTCTAACCCAAAACACTCTTCTGCTATGAATCAGAAAAACCCTAGCTCTGATGATCTGAGTGGTGTAACAGTTGCCCTCCACATTGGCCTTCCCACCACCGTTAGCAAACCTTCTTCCACTCCGATTCATGGTCCATATTGGATCCCTACTACTCAACAAATCCTTATTGGACCCACTCAATTCTCTTGCACAGTCTGTAACAAAACCTTCACCCGTTTCAACAACATGCAGGTTAGTCAGTAACAGCTGAAACTGAACTACTTAGCTTAGCTAGTGCAGTAATTTTGTGTATGTAGAATCAGATTAATAATCTCAAAAAAATATAGTACTTTCTTATCGTTAAGGTCTTACACACACACATATATATTATCCTTTAGGCCCTCTTGCTGATAACAAATAGTATATACACGCAGTGAAAAGGTAACCCTTGCCTTTTTCTGTTGAAAGTGGAATTTAAGATCATGAATCATTTGAAAAATAAAAGAAGTCAAGTTAGATAAAAGTTGTAATAGTGTTTGTTAATTAGCATAAAGGTAAGCATACTTATCATACGAACTTACGATTAAATAAGATTAAAAAATCTTTAAATTGAGTGTACGTAAACTATTTTCTCATTTAACATATCTCAAATCCATGTCCAGTGTATTTATATGTTGTATTTTTAAAATTAACCAAATGCAAAGCAGAACTCTGTGTTTTGCTGCATCTAATTCTAAAATATATGAATTTGGAGAATGAATAATTGTTATATATACTAACATTATTATAATATAACTAATAATATGACATGAAGTGGTTTAACACATTGTTACAAATATAGATGCACATGTGGGGACATGGATCAGAGTATAGGAAAGGGACGGAGTCACTGAGAGGGTCAAAAGCAGGTTCTTCGATGCTGAGGATTCCCTGCTACTGCTGTGAAGAGGGTTGCAGAAACAACATAAACTATCCAAGGTCAAGGCCACTGAAGGATTTCAGGACCCTCCAAACACACTACAAAAGGAAGCACGGAGGGAAGCCATTCGAGTGCAGGAAGTGTAGGAAGGCATTTGCAGTGAGAGGGGATTGGAGAACACACGAGAAGAATTGTGGGAAGCTTTGGTTCTGCATCTGTGGTTCTGATTTCAAGCACAAGCGGTCCCTCAAAGACCATGTCCGTGCCTTCGGTAATGGGCATGCTCCACACAGCTTGGGTGGAGAAAGAGGCAGTGAAGATGAGAGGGAAATGGTTGATTTTAGTTTGAAATAATGCAATGTAGGTGTTTTGTAGGCTTTTATTTTTGGTTGTAATTAGGACTTGGATTGATCCATTAAAAGATTGTACGTTGTCTGTGGTACGTGGAAGAAAAGGAGTGCGAGACAAACAGTGAAATGAAAGCTAAGGTTCCTGCATTAAAGGTTTCAAGTGGCAGTCTTATCAACTTAAAAGGACGTTTTCTATCGATGCTACTTTTGCTGAGATATTCAGAGAGAGAGAGAGAGAGAGAGAAAGAGTGTAACGTAACGGGGATAGTCGAGACTGGAGAGTAATCAGTGAGTCTGAGTGCAGACGAGATGAGAAAAGGGACATGCAGACAAGAGCAGACACAGATTTTATTGTTCTTTACTTTGCATATAGACACTCACCATATTATTGCATACATTATAATACTTACAGAACCCTATGCTAAGTCAAAAATATTGGAGAAATAGATATAAGAGAATGAGAATAAAGACAAAGTTGGTTGTGTGAAAATGAGAGAAAAAAAGTTTGCATTTGATCAAAACATATAAAAAGGAGAACTGATATTACACAAACCAATATAATAATATTTTAATTATATCTAATTAATTTTTTAATTTTAAATATTATTATATTATTATAATGTAATGTTAAGTATATATTTTTACTATGAATGTGTATGATCTCAAAAAAATGTTTATAGTTTCCGTCAATATTGTAGTTTCAATCCATATCTATATAATTTATAATAATAAATTAATAACATTAGTTATTTAGCATACTCGTGTTAGATAGAACTATGGTATTCAAAACTACCAAACCATTTTTCCTCCATAAATCAGAAATGCAAAATAAATAAATAAAAACAATGGATTCTTGGTGGTTTATAATTGAGTGTTATGATTTTTAAACGTAAACATCCTTTGTCCTTTTAAAAAATACAACTTCAAAAAATTTATTTCTCTGTTTTATTTATTTATTTCATGTTTCTTTTATATTCTTTTCTGTGTGCTACAAATAAAGAGAGAAAAAAAAAAGAGAGGAAAAATAAATGATCATATTTGTTTGATAGGGTAAAAAGATATAGAAAAATAAGAAATAATTGAACTTTGAAGGTGCGTTTTTCACTGACAATATATATTGTTTTCTGACAGTAATAAATTAGGCGGGTGTGAAACAAAAGAGCATGATCGATTCTGAAGTGAAATAATCCATTGATAAAAATATATATATTTATTTTCTTTATGTTTTTCCAATGTTCTAGCATATTTTTTATTGATTTGATTTCCTATATCTTGATTTATGATTTTTATCTAAATGATATTTAAATAGTTTGATTAATCCTAGTAAGCTTTTGTAAACTTGTAAATGTAGTAAAAAAAGGGGAAAAAAATGTGTGGGGTGAGGAATAAGAGGGCAGAAAGAGGTTGGAGTGAGTGGGAGTTACGATGGAGGCACACTGATAAGTGCTGCTGTTTTTGGGGTTTCACCCAAAGGCCTCTCTTTTGCCTTTTCAGACCAACTACAAACTCATACTACCAAACATTTTTCAGACCCTCTGTTTTTACCATGATTACCTCCCTCTTTTACCTTTTACCCCCCTTACCCTACTTATATTTCACACCACTTTTACTTATGACACATTATATTCTACTCATAAAGCTTAAATATTAAATTACCAAATAAATCAAAAACACAAATTCCATGAAAGACATAAATATATCATGTTATAAAAATATAACTCATAACTTATTATATATCATTTTCTCACGTACAAATTTTCATATTTAATTATAAGTGAGTCTAAAACATCAAGGAGTTCAACAATAATTACTTCCGTTTTTTATTTGCTGATACCAAACTTTTTTTTTCTTGAACCTACTAAAAAGAAAATATTTTATTATTATTTTTTTGATACTAAAATATTTTTCACCTCAATTTCTAAGTGAGCCTTTTAGATATGTTAAAAATAATTATATTTGATATAATTTTGATTTAGAGAATAATATATTTAAAAAACATTGTAATTGGGTATAGAAGGAGATGAAAATATGCATTTAACTTCTAAGCAGTGTCATATTTTCTAACTGGGAAAATTGTTATTGTTATTAATAATAAAAGCAATTTACTTTCACAATGTCTGGTTATAATCAGCATTGTTCTTTGGTCGAGGCTCATATGCCTTTTGCGTTGAGGCCTTTTTACCTTTTCCTTTTTCTTCCCCTCTTTTTTTTTACATCAAAAGTTGATTGAAAAGGAACCATAAAGAAAGATTGCAAAAACCTAGGTAAGATAATTAATGTTGCATATGTATATGCACCGTGCATGCTTGATGCTTGCATCTTCAAATTCAAAGTGCGCCTTTTTCTTTTCATCTGTTTAACTTCCATCTACCAATGTTGGAAAATAAGGTATTTCTTTGTCATTTTATTTTACATTTTTTATATCATTTTTATATAATGAAATAAAAAAGAAAACAGGCTTTTTTGCACTGTTGTTTTTCAGTTAAAATTGAGAAGGCAACTGTAAACAATAAGATGTAAATCCACAAGGTTAATTTGAAAATAACCCATGGATGTTGTAGGGATATTATTGGAAAACATAAATTATATAAAGGTAAACTTGTGAATATTATTTCTCTTGAAAAGAATGTGATATAAGAATATACCAGAGAAAAAAAAAGAAGACATGGGATATATTGATAGTAAAAAAAATTTGCAGTTTTACCTTAATTCAATTTTATTAAACTGATTTATAAGGTGGAGTTTGTATTTAATTATATTATAAAAAAAAAATTTATTTTGATATAGGATCTTCAACACTTCCTCATGTCAAGACTCTTAAACTTGTGCGTGAAACTATATATTCATGCGTGATCCGATAGGAGATGACCTAATAAACTCAACAAAATCTTACTACAATAGATTCTAAATGATGTTAAGATCCACCAACTTCTATGTGTGCTTATATATTTATGCATGGTTCAATAGCGAGTAGCCTGATCAGCCAAACAAAATATTGCTTAAATAGACTCTAAATGACTTTGATAATATATTAAAAAGAGGGAGAAAATCTAACTCACACTAGTGTAGATATGTAAAACAAATGCGGCTATTTTAAATTTACAAATGCAGTCATAGAACCGCATTTGATCAGCACGCATTCGTAAATCTGGCATTTACAAATGCGGTCATATGACCGCATTCATAAATCACATTTACAAATGCGGTTACCTAAAATAACCGCATTTGTATAT
>Ga0123342_1011097_pt1 | contig 10019 bp, 7 predicted proteins | sample Turbeawhitnodule_FD_89960 | JGI IMG/M metagenome (GOLD analysis project Ga0123342, IMG submission 89960) | Root nodule microbial communities of legume samples collected from Mexico - Turtle bean Mexico white nodule | ecosystem: Host-associated > Plants > Roots > Nodule | place: Mexico: Nepantla...
AGGTAGGCGGCTGAATTCCCCCAATGACGTGGTCGTGAAGTCGGATGGGTCGATCTGGTTTTCCGATCCGCACTACGGGATCATGACGGACTACGAAGGCTTCCGTGCCGAGCAGGAACTGCCGTGCTATGTTTATCGGGTCGATCCTTCCGGAGAAATCGAAGCTGTGTTGACGGATTTTGCCTGTCCGAACGGTCTGGCCTTCAGTCCGGATGAGACGCGCCTTTATGTCGCCGATACCGGGCGGATGTTCGGGTCCGATCCGCAACATATACGGGTCTTCAATGTTGGCTCCGACGGCAGGTTGGCTGGCGGAGAGGTTTTCTGCACTATCAGCCCGGGATGCGCGGATGGCTTTCGCCTGGATAGCGAAGGTAACCTGTGGTCTTCGGCAGCGGATGGAGTGCATTGCATTGCCCCGGACGGCCACTTGATGGGCAAGATCCTCGTTCCGGAGCTTGTGTCGAACCTTTGTTTTGGTGGTCGCGCAAAACATCAGCTCTTCATCGCTTCGACAACGAGTATTTATGGGATTGCCCTTAATCGAAGGGGTGCTCAAACTCCGTGAGTTCTCAGTTCAAATCTCGTCAAGGCGTCCACAGCGCGCCATCCGATTGTTGATGGGCGGGTGAGGCCGGGGGAACGCCTGTCCGAAACCGCTCTTGCAGGTGAGCTCGGTGTTTCCACCACGCCGGTTCGCGAGGCGATCGCGCTGCTGCGAAGGCAGGGCCTGGTTACTGTCCGGCCGCAGCCGGAACCTATGTCTTTGAGTTGCAGCCCGGCGAGCTCAGCAGGCTTTGCGACCTGCGCTTCGCGCTCGAACCGGCAGCCGTTCAGTTGGCGCTTGAGGACCCGAAATCATCGCTGCCCGACGACCTCGGTCGAATCATCGCAGACATGGAGAAGGCGCAAGCGGAAGGGTGCGCCAGGGACTACCTCGCTCTGGATACTGCCTTCCATGACGCAATCATCGCTGCTTCCGGCAACGACCACTTCACCAGCGCCTACGCGCTGATCGGCGCCAATGGCGGCGCTCCGAAATCGGCTCGGAAGCGATCCCCACCATTTGGAGAAATCCATGCGAGAGCACATCGAGATCGCAAATGCGATTCGTGCCCGGGATCCTTCGCGTGCCGCCGGTATCCTCGTGCGGCACATCGCGCGAAAGGAGGGCTCCTACTGGGAGCATCTCGATCCCGAGGATCCGACGCGCCCTGGCTCTGTGCCGCTCGGCACGCGGCTCTACCAGGAATAGGGCCTGTTGCAAAGAACGAGAGTGGGTGCGGAACGGGATCGTGGTTGCTGCTTCAGACAGAGTAGACCCCGAATTGCCTGTTGATGAGGCGTGGGGGATCAATGGCTGTGCGTCGGTGCTGAGCGCGATCCTCGCCGCACTGCTTGCAATGCATGTCGGGTTCACTGGCGTCGTGACGATGGCCGCGATCCTTTATCTTGTCGCCCCGGCCTTACTCGCCGGGTCGCGGGATCGATACGATCAGCAGACGTCGCAAGGTTTTACTCCAGATCGGAACCGATAGGCGGAATGGCCTCTCCTGCGATTGATATTCGCACACCGTTTGATATCGATCGCGGCATGCCCATAATCCGGCGCAATACAGGTGGAGGGCGTCCCAAGCAGTCGTACGGCGTCCAAGACATGCGGCGAGGGGCGCCGTGCACCCTTTCTTCTCGTCCACCCTCAGCTATTTATCCAAGAACGATCCCGCGCCGACTGGCAGGAGGCGGCGGTCCGCCGCCTTTCGGCCGGGAGAACAGCGCGCGCGCCATGCAAGTTCAGGTCGAAACCTTCGTGGACGAAGGTGGTGTCGAAAAGCTCCGACGATTCTACCTCAACGGCCGGCAGGTCGAAGTGGTCGAAAACCTCGATCAGTGGCATGGCGCCGACTACCGATACTTCAAGGTCAGGGGCAGCGAGGGTGACGTTTACATCTTGTATCTGGACGTACTCCGAACGCAGTGGGCGCTGACGATGTATCAACGCTCGCAATCACCGGACTCCCGCGACGCCATGTGACGTCGACTTTTTTCAAGTGGGGCATCGGCCCCCGCTTCTCCAGGGCTCGGGTTCTAAGCTCATCCCCGAACAGGTGCTAAGACGGCCCCGAAAAACAGCTTTATATTCTTCGGGAGACGAGCCGTTTTGACAAGAGGCTGACGTTCGACGTCAGTATTCGCATCTCCTCACCGTAGGCCTTTCCAAGCGGCTGTGGAGAGATAATATGTGCAATCATCCTAATCTTGGCCGCTACGGTGATCGCTCTCCGCAACCTTAGGAAATCCTACGAGACTGCCGAAGGGCGGCTTGAAGTCTTGAGAGGGATCGATCTCGATCTTAGCGCGGGAGACAGGGTCGCCCTGACGGGGGAGTCCGGTAGCGGAAAGAGCACGCTCCTGCATCTCGTAGCCGGCCTCGACCGACCGGATTCGGGCGAGATCGCGATCGGGGGGCGAGACATTTCCAAGCTGAACGACGCGGAACGCGCTGCCTACAGGCGGACAGAAGTCGGCCTCGTATTTCAGCAGTTCAACCTTGTCCCGTCACTAGACGTGGCCGCGAACATCGCTTTCCACGCCAAGCTCGCGGGACGCCACGATTCCCCGTGGGAAGATGAACTCGTGGCGCGCCTCGGAATCGGGACATTGCTCACAAGATATCCCGAGCAGCTTTCCATCGGACAGCAGCAGCGGGTGGCGATCGCACGAACCCTTGCCGCGCGTCCCGGCTTAGTCTTGGCGGACGAACCCACAGGAAACCTGGACGAGGCCAACGGAGACGCTGTCCTGGAACTGATGCTCTCGCTGTCGAAGGGAACCGGATCGACACTGCTCCTGGTGACACACTCGCAAAGGCTGGCGGATAGGTTCGACCGGCAGGTGCATTTGCGGTCCGGGAAGATCGAATGAAGATGTGGACCGCAGCCACGGCACTTCTGTCCCACTGGCGACGACGACCGCTGCAGCTCGGCGCTCTCTTGTCCGGCCTGGCGCTGGCGACGGCCCTGTGGTCCGGAGTGCAGGCGATCAACACAGAAGCCCGCGCGAGCTACACCCGCGCCGCGGTCGTGCTCGACCAGAACGGGTTGGCGAACCTGATTTCTCCAAACGGCAGCTCGATTCCTCAGTCCGCCTTCGTGCGGCTCAGACGGGCGGGCTGGAACGTGTCACCAGTCTTGGAGGGAGACTATCGGTTCGGAGTCACCCGGTTAAGGGTGATCGGCATCGAGCCACTGACGATGCCCGCGGAGACTAACACCGTCGACCTGGGAAATGCCGGGGACTTGCTTTCCTTCATCACGCCTCCGGGCATGCTGCTCGTCTCTCCCGCAACAGCGGAAAAAATGCGAGGACAAACGGACCTCGCACTGCGTGTTTCGGATCGCATGCTGGACGGCGCCGCCTTCATCGACATCGGCTTGGCCCAAAAGCTATTAAGAAGAGAGGGCGAACTCAGTCGGATTGTGATCGCCGAAAACCAACGTTCCGGTCTGGAGCCGCTTGAAAAGCTTGTTCCAACGCTCTCAGTTCGCGAGCCGAATGCACAAACCGACATCGAGCATCTTACCGAGAGCTTCCATCTCAATTTGACGGCCTTCGGTTTTCTCGCCTTCGCGGTGGGGCTGTTCATCGTGTACTAGACGATCGGTCTCGCCTTCGAACAACGGCGGCCGACCTTCAGAACGCTTCGCTGCCTTGGAGTTTCGTTGCGTGCGCTTGCGGTTCTGCTGCTTGGCGAGCTTGTCCTTTTCGCGCTTTGCGCCGGGGCGGTCGGCGTCGTGATCGGATATCTGGTCGCGTCGCTGCTGCTGCCCGGAGTGGCCGCAACCCTCGAAGGACTCTACGGAGCCAGCGTGCCTGGCACGCTTTCCCTGCGTCCGGAGTGGTGGGTTTCTGGTTTTGCCATCGCGGTGGCCGGAACATTGGTTTCGTCGGCACAGAGCCTGTTGCGGTTGACGAGGGTGCCTTTGCTCGCGGCGGCCCAGCCCCAGACCTGGGGGCGATCGTGGCAAGCGGGGCGGCGGTTTCAGGTGCTGGCCGCAGCGGCTTTGCTAGCCCTCTCGGGAGCCCTTCTTCTGTGGGCTGAAGGACTCGAGGCGGGCTTTGGCGTTCTTGGCTGTCTTCTGCTCGGGGCGTCGCTACTTCTCCCCACCGTGCTCTCCGGGTTCCTCACGTTAATGCAGCGGGCGTCGTCGCGTGCGCTGGTCACGTGGTTCTGTGCCGACGCGCGGCAGCAGCTCCCCGGACTTTCCCTTGCGCTCATGGCATTGCTTCTTGCGCTGGCGACAAACGTCGGCGTCGGCACCATGGTGTCGAGCTTCCGGCTCACGTTCGTTGGCTGGCTCGACCAACGTCTCGTCGCCGAGCTTTACGTTTCTGCCCGGAACGAGGGCGAGGCAGACAGGCTCAGGACATGGCTCGCAACAAAGGTGGAATCAGTGTTGCCGATCTCCAGCGTAGATGCCGAGATTCGGGGGCAGCCGATCCAGATCTTCGGTGTCGTTGACGATCCGACCTACAGGAAGCACTGGCCCCTGATCGTTGGCATGCCGGACGTCTGGGATCGGGTGGCGTCTGGTCAAGGGGTGCTGGTCAACGAACAGTTCTGGAGGCGGGAGCGGCTCCGCATCGGCGATCAGCTAGATTTGGCGAGCGGGTGGAGGGCGGCGGTTGTCGGTGTCTATTCGGACTACGGAAACCCAAAGGGCCAGGTCATCACCGGAATAAACGCCCTGACCTCTCGCTACCCGCAGGTCTCGCGCCTACGCTACGGTCTACGGATCCAGCCTGATCAGGTTGCAGACCTACGATCGAGGCTCTCGGACGAATTCGGACTACCACCTGATAACGTCGTCGATCAAGCGGCACTGAAGGAACAGTCACGGCGGATCTTCGATCGCACATTCTTGGTTACTGGCGCGTTGAGCATATTCACGCTTGGGGTTGCAGCGTTGGCTATGTTCTCGAGCCTCCTCACGCTTTCGGAAATGCGGCTCCCGCAGCTTGCGCCCGTGTGGGCCTTGGGGGTTACGAGACGTGATCTCGCTCTTCTTGAAATTCTAAGGACGCTGGTCCTCTGGCTGGCGACATTTGTTGCCGCTTTGCCACTCGGCCTGGCGCTGGCGTGGGTGCTTCTGGCGGTGGTGAACGTCGAAGCCTTCGGCTGGCGTCTGCCTATGTATATCTTTCCCTACGAGTGGGTTCGCCTCGGTCTAGTCGCGCTCGCCGCTGCGGTCGTTTCCGTATTGATTCCGCTTCGCCGGCTGGCGGGACTCGCGCCGTCGGAACTTCTGAAGGTATTTGCCAATGAGCGTTAGATCGACTGTGATCGCTTTTGCGGTGACGACCATGGCCAGCTTGTCCGGGAGCCAAGCGGCCTCCGAGGGTTTTGGTTACCTTGGCTTACCGGCCGAAGGGTTTTCGGTGCCGAAGCCAGGCCTACCGTTCCGTTTCCCCGCCGACCACGGCCCACATCCGGACTTCCGGATAGAGTGGTGGTATCTAACGGCCAATCTTGAAGCCCCCGACGGAACCCAATACGGAGCTCAGTGGACCCTTTTCCGGTCAGCGCTTGCTCCGGGTGAGGCCAACGAGTGGTCGAGCCCACAGCTCTGGATGGGTCACGCAGCCGTCACCACTTCACAGGACCACTTCGTCGCAGAACGCATTTCACGTGGGGGAGTGGGGCAGGCTGGGGTTGTCGCGGCGCCGTTCTCGGCCTGGATCGATGACTGGCAGATGAAGGGACATGCTGCCGCGGGAGCGGATCAACTGGCCGACCTCAGCCTGACTGCGACCACAGAGGAATTCGGCTACGAACTCCGCCTAATGGCCACAGGCCCGCTGGTGCCACAGGGCGATAACGGCTATTCGCAGAAATCTGCGAAGGGACAGGCCAGCTACTACTATTCGCAACCGTTCTATGCGGTGACCGGCTCGCTTTCGCTACCGGCCGGGAATGTAGAGGTGACGGGGAAGGCTTGGCTTGACCGCGAGTGGTCGTCACAGCCGCTGGCGGAAGACCAGACCGGTTGGGACTGGTTCTCGCTACATCTCGATACAGGCGAGAAGCTCATGGGCTTCCGTCTCCGAAATGATGGAGAGGGATTTACCTCGGCTACCTGGATCACTGCCGACGGGCGACCGGACCCTTTACCCGCGGCAGCTCTCAAGATCGTTCCCGTGCGAACCGCCAAAGTCGCAGGGCGTCAAATTCCTGTTTCTTGGAACGTCCAGATTCCCAGTCGCGGCTTTGACGTCACAACCCAGCCTCTGAACGACCATGCGTGGATGTCAACGTCCATCCCGTACTGGGAAGGCCCGATCACCTTCGAGGGCAGTGTCAGTGGCAGGGGTTACCTGGAGATGACCGGGTACTAGCCCAAACCAAGGGGTAGCGGGAAGGTAATGGGGGCAGTTTCTATCGCACCTGCTTTATGATGGACGCTGCCAGCGCTTGTGCATGTCGCGCATTCCGGAAGGCGCTCTTCGTCCAGGCCCTCCAGTGGAGGATGATATCCGGCCGCCTTAGCGGTTGCGTTGGTGTCTGTACTATGTCGGCACGTCGCTGCTTGAACGTCCTCTGAAATCTCCTGCCTCAGCTTGGGCCCCATGAAGAGACGGTGGCCGAGGGCAGCGGCGAAAGCGTCGTAGAACTCGCCGGCCCACCGGGCCTGCGCAGGGTTGCGGCATGCGCAACGGTTTGATCTCAGGAACCGTGCTTCACGTAGATGGCGATCAGCGCCTGGTCTGACCTCGGAGGTGTTCTGTGGTGGTGCCGAGGAACGCGCGTGTCGCCGGGGATTGAATACGGCGGTACGCCGCATCATTGTCACAGTTGTTGTCGGCCCATGCCCACCCTCGGAACGACGACGACACGGGCTGCTGCGGTTAGCGATGTATGTCTTTCAGATTTGGAGCGTTGTTTTCAATAACGGATCAAATCTTGGACGATAGACGCGGCGTTTCGATCTTGATCAATCGGCGACAAGGTTTGATCGAGTACATCGGTCGACGTATATCGGTCACTTCCCTGTTTTGCCATAGGTGCCGACGAGCTCGGTTCCGGCAATGACGTGGCCGCGCATTTGCGCTTCGATTTGGTCCTTGCTAGCCGCCGCCGATAGGGTGAGGCGGTCATTGAGTGCGTAGAGCTTGAAGAAGTAGCGGTGCACACCGATTGGAGGACAAGGGCCGCCATACGCATTGCTGTTCCACCCATTCCTCGCTGTCTGGGCACCTGATGGCAGTTGCGAAATCCCTTCCACAAGCCCCTTCAGATCGGGGGGCAGATTGAAAACAATCCAGTGTATCCAGGTCATTTTCGGGTGGGCCGGATCCGGTGCGTCCGGGTCGTCGACGATCAAGACAAGGCTTCTGGTTCCGGTTGGAATGTCTGTCCATTCGAGAGGCGGGGAAATACCTTGCCCTTCGCAGGTGTAAAGTCTGGGAATGGTTCCGCCATTGTTAAAGGCGGGCGATGCGATCGTAAACGCCATATGGAGCCTCGGCGAGTTCAAGAAACCGTTTCGTTGCCGCACTCACGATATACCGGTGCCCACGCAATCTGTGGGCGCTTCCAGACCAACGACAGCATCGGCCTATTGGCGCACGATGTCCAGGACGTCGAGCCGCAACCAGGTTCAGCATAATTCTATAGCGATCCCCATCTACACGCTGCCTGCGAGTGTCAGCAAAATCAGCGCCGACGTCTGTCGATGATAAAGGACGTTATCTTAGGATGGATATCGGATGGACGAGGATGCCAACGCCTACGCTGCGCTACGAAAAAGTCCGCTACTTACCTCATCGACATCAAGTTCGTGATCAGACCTGCTTTGATTTCGAGCACCGGTCGGCTGACCCCGGGATGGCCTATGTCCCGCAACTGATTGGGCGTCAAATCCGCCAGTGCCTTCCGTCTCGCTCCGCTCCTCCGCCGCTCCCTCAAGACGGCGACGATCATTGCTACGCTATTCAGCCTGGACCCAAACAACTGTCTTTCCGACGCGCTGCCGCCAGCGTGAGTTTCCATGTGAGCCATTTTTCGTCTCCCATTTTTTGAGATTTGCAGGTGGGAGCGTGCCACGCGGGTGTTTTCGGGCTGTTCGGCTGTGCGTGAACAAAAGAGAAAGTTCGACAAGACGCCGCTAAATCGATGTTAAATCTATCTGTCGAAATGCTATTCTGCGGCGGCGGTCAAAATCTGGGAGACGATCTGTGCGCATCAGGTTGCTGGGCGGCCTCGAAGTTACTTCCCCGGATCACCGGCAAGTCCGCTTCGCCACGCGCAAGACTTCGCTTCTTTTTGCTGCCCTGGCTCTCGCAGGCCGCCGCGGCTATCATCGGGAACAACTTTGTGAGGCCTTTTGGCCGGGACGAAGCAATGGGCAGGCGCGCAATAGTTTGCGGCAAGCGCTAGTCGACATCAGGCGGTCGTTCCCGGCCAACAGAGATGCCACCGTCTACATCGAGGGGGATCAGGAGACCGTCGCGCTGATTGCCGGTCTGGATGAAGCGGACATTTCGATCTTCGACCGGAAACTGGAGGGGGGCCGGACCGCTGATCTCGCCTTCGCTGCGGATCTCTACCGCGGTGAGGTGCTTGCAGGAGAGACCATTCCGGACGGACTGGATGAGTGGTTTGGACCTTATCAGAGCACATATCAACGGAAGGCGTTGCAGCTGGTGGAGCGGTTGAGCCTCGCGCTTTCTGGGCCCGGCTGCGCGGAAGAATCAGCCTGCGAAGGGCTCGCGGAGAGGCTGCTCGCCTCGGACCCGACCGTGGAGGGCGCCCATCGGGCGTTAATGCGGATCCACGCTCTCAGGGGGCACGAGAACGCGGCCTTGCGCCAATTGGAAGCCTGCCGGGCTTTCTTGAAGAAGCATCTTCGCACGGAACCCGAGGCACAAACGACCTCCTTGGCGGCTTCGCTGCAATCACGGGAGAGATCCGAGTATCAGCGGACCGCTGCGGGGCCTGACGTCGTTCCGCAGCTGCGGATCTCCCCAGCCCCGGCGAAGCATCACGACCGACCATCGGTTGCGGTGTTGCCGTTTCAGAATTTAAGCGGGGATGCGGAGCAGGAATATTTTGCCGACGGCATCGTCGAGGACATCATCATCGCGCTTGCTCAATTCCGCCACCTCTATGTCATCGCACGGAATTCGAGCTTCACTTACAAAGGTCAGGCGGTAGACATAAAGCAGGTCGGGCGCGAATTGGACGTACGCTACGTCGTCGAAGGAAGCGTGCGCCGCACGGGTGACCGCCTGCGCATCGCCGGGCAGCTCATCGACACATCGACGGGTGCGCACCTTTTGGCGGATCGTTTCGACGGAACTCTGGCAAATGTATTCGATCTTCAGGATCAGGTCGCCTCCAGCATCGTCGGCGCCATAGCACCGAAAGTCGAAGAAGCTGAGATCGAGCGTGCCAAACGCAAGCCGACAGATAGCCTTGACGCTTACGACTACTATCTCCGCGGCCTGGCAGCCTTTGACCGGACGATCACTAATAGATCGGTCATTGACGATGCCTTGCGGCTCTTCATGAAAGCGGTCGACCGTGACCCAGAATTCGCTATAGCTCATGCCCGAGCGGCGCGGTGCTACGCTACCCGAAAGAGCAACGGCTGGATGGTCAATCCCATGGAAGAGATCGCCGAAGCGACTCGACTGGCCAGGAGGGCGGTCGAACTCGGATGGGACGATGCGGTTGCGCTCTCCTACGGCGGATACGTCCTCGGTTACGTCGGCGGTGACCTCGACGACAGTGCGGCCTGTATCGATCGGGCCCTCTTTCTCAACCCGAACCTGGCCGCTGCTCTGGGCGTCAGCAGTTGGGTGAAGGCTTGCCTCGGCGAGCCGGATAAGGCCGTCGAACACGCCGCGCTCGCAATGCGACTAAGCCCATTGGATCCACGCCTGTTTGCCTGGCAGTTCAACACGGGGCTCGCTCATTTTTGTGCTGGCCACTATGATGACGCTGTCGCTTGGGCGGG
>Ga0123342_1011098_pt1 | contig 10019 bp, 7 predicted proteins | sample Turbeawhitnodule_FD_89960 | JGI IMG/M metagenome (GOLD analysis project Ga0123342, IMG submission 89960) | Root nodule microbial communities of legume samples collected from Mexico - Turtle bean Mexico white nodule | ecosystem: Host-associated > Plants > Roots > Nodule | place: Mexico: Nepantla...
TAATGAAAGCAAGAAATAATGGGTGTTTAAAGCTGTACAAATCAAATCACTAACAAATCTGTCCTAATAAATATAAAATGGAATATGCACTTAATTATAACATAATTCTCCTGATTATGCAACCGTATTGAACACTTCAAACAAACTCTACATGATACAAAGATAATAGACATACAGGAAAAGGAATAATGATTAAGAATGAATAGCAAATTCTAGGGTAATCTAATCTCAGAGGGTTTAGAAACCACACGCCCTAGCATAGCCTTTCTCGTTCAATACACCACGAATACATGATTATATAGACTTATCATTCCTTGCACATGATTATAGGATAATTTGTTTCCCCAAAATGAGATATACATGCCTATAAACAAAATTTATTACGTATGATTCAGAATATTTGATTTAATTATCACAACTATTATCTCTAAGAAGGTTTTTAATTGATAATATGATTAGAAGAGTAATTTCTCTTTAAATATAATACATAAGGTCCAATAAAGGAAATTCCTATACTGTTAATTCATAAAATTGAGGGTCAATGATTCTTGTACAATAATTATAAAAAAAACAGATGCCCAATCCCCTAAATATAGACATTAATAGAGTGCAACTACACAAGTTACATGCAGAAAGAGAAATTTACAAGCACCAAATACCAATTCAGAAGGCAATTCAACGTAAGCAGATAATGCAAATGCAAACCAGTCAATTGGTTTAACCATCATGTGATTAATTGGCTCTCAATTAGAAGGTAAAATCCAATAACTACATTTCCTGTAAGATTTTATAGACAGAAATTTCGACATTCTGATGAAAATGCACTATTGTATATGGTAGAAGTAAACACTACCAAGGAAGAAAATCTACTAGCCCTGGCGGCCAGAGCAGCAGCAAGAAACCACATAAAAAATAAGTCCAAACAACAGTATATACACTCCTGATGAGATATCCCCAATCATGAAAAAAATAGTTAAAGAACTTGAAGGTTGGATACTTACCATTTTCTTTGGAAAGATATACTTATCAAGGGGTACACTGTTTGCAGTTTGTTCCAAACCCAAGATGCAAAATCCTTCTCTCTTTTTCTTTTGCAAGTAAACCTTTATGCTATCTACTGGCACTTCTATTATAGGAACCCACTTTTCAGCTGTCACACTGCAAAGAACAAACAAATTTTGGAAAGATTGAAAAAATAAGTGTGCAATGAATTCAATCATTATAAAACACAAGACATATTATACACACACACAGAGATATATATATATATATATATATATATATATATATATATATATATATATATATGTGTGTGTGTGTGTGTGTGTGTGTGTGTGTTTGAGTAATCAGTTCATTTGAATTTAAATCTGAAATTGAATTTGCACTTACAATTACATTTTTATTACTTTTGAATTTAAATTTAAATTTGAGTGCATTTGTACGTCTGAATTTGCATTAGTAAGGTCCTCTCAGCAATGTAAACAATAAGCCCCAAGCACAAATTCTATGAAAAGTTACAATATTTTGTTACTCTTACAATAGTAGAATTTAAGTTTAACTCAACCCTACAAAACTGGCTTGTAAGGTGAGGTTTCCACCAACTTAAACTATAATTTGACCTTATCTCTAGTTGATGTAGGCTCTTCAATATATTCCTTTACGTTGAAGACTGGAAAACTCAAGTGTAGGACTAGGGGAAACCTGATAGCGAGTGACACAAGGCCCAACTCCTTGCTAGGATAGGCTTTGAATGGCTATAATACAATCTTAAAAAAGTTGAATTTAAGCCTAATTTAATCCTACAAAAGCGACTTGTAAGGTGACGTACATACTATAATTTGACTTTATCTCTAGTCGATATCATCTCTTCAGCAGATACAAAGATATTATTTATCAAGAGGTGATCTAACTTTTTGAAACCAAGAGCTAACTATATGTTGCCTAGTCCATATCAGCCTTCAACAGATACAAAGATATTATTTATCAAGAGGTGATCTAACTTTTTGAAACCAAGAGCTAACTATATGTTGAAAATTGAGAAATTGAGAAAATATATGATGAATTCCATATGATATAGACCATAACTGAGTTGTTTAATTTAAAGTGGGTGAACATAATTATAAAATATTTAGTTACAAAAAAGTATAATTAATCCCAATACCATCAATTACTATATCTTTAGAATTTCAAGATATCTAAGATTTTAATGAGACCTCATGGTGACTTGGTGAATATATATGCTAGTTGATAATGGAAATTGAAAAGGCTAGTAGATGTTTCTCTGGATATGACTTTCTCTCTTGTAAAGTGACAATCAACTTTAATATTCTTTGTCCTTTCATGCAATATTGGATTTGAAACAATGTGTGACTACTTAATTATCACATATAAGTGATAATTGTGTAAAGTCCCCTAACTCTAGTTCTTGAAGCATCAGAGATAGAACTTCTATTCCTGAAATAATAGAAGTGGTTGTCTCCAAACAATATTAAAACCAGAGGCAAAACGTCTATCAACGGGGGAGTTCACCAGTTTGCATTAGAACACCTTACAACTCAAGTGTGTCCTTTGTCTTAATACAAAAGACTAATTTTTGGATCCCACTTGATGTATCGAACAATGTGAGTTACTACGTCCCAATGTTCTCTTCTCAGTTTTGGTCATTGTTCTTCGTCTCTAAGATGGCTTCAATAGGTTCTGCTCCTTTCTTTTCGGCTACTTCAACCATTAAAAGTGCAAGACTCAATTAGAAGAATTATTCGTGTTGGTCTTTATGTAATTATGGTTCCTTGACTAAGGATATCATGACTTCCAGATCTACTCTTGATGCAAATAGATCTCAAAGGTAAAAGATTGACTTCCAACCAGGATTATTGATATCAATGAAAATATCGAGGACCCCAAAATTCTTTATAAAGTTATAATGGAAATTGTAACGAATTATAGAGGAAGCATTGTTGAGTACAAGAAATTATTAGGTTAACTTATAACCTTTCAATTGGGTTGAGTATAATATGGCCTAATTTATTTCAGGGTTTTACTACTTGTTAATTTATTAGGGTTTCGTATACCACTCTAAGTCATGGCTATTGGTCGTTGTTTATGGGTTATTATTAGGTTAATATTATTACATTTCAATTGGGTCGGGTATTGAATGGCCCAATTCATTTTAGGTTTTGCTGCAACTTTTTTAATTATTAGGCTTCCTCACTCACCACTATAAGTCTTGGAGTTGTAGCACAACTAATCAAACATGGTGCTTAGATTTCCACCGTCACCGTCGCCGCCCACCTTCATTGAACCTTGCACCGCTATTGTCCATCTCATTGTACTTTGCACCGCCGCCGCACATCCTCCTTCTCTCCTCCTAGGAATCTTTTAACTTCTTCTGCAGCTATAGCCTTTGCCATATGTGAGACTATATCATGGTTATCTGTTTGAGAGAAGTTATTCTTTGAGTATCATTAAAGAGATGTTGGATATCATTAGCAAAAATTTCTTGTGCACTCTTCCAAAAATTGAATTATGTTTTGAAGGATATGGATTATCTAAAATATTTTCTTGGTATTGGACTGGCTCAATCAAAAGAAGGTGTCATCATTTCACAAAGAAATATGCTCTTATTTGGAGGAGACAAGCCTTACAAATTACAAGCACATTGATAGTCTTATGGACTCAAATAAGAAATTAATAAGACCAAGGTTGGTGGGAAAACTCATTTAGTTCACTTTAACAAGACTTGATTCTTATCCAGTGGGAGTTGTGAGTCAACTTATGCAAAACCCTCACATTGATCACTAGAATGTTGTGATTAACATTCTCAAATATGTAAAAGGGAACCACGACAGGAATTATTGTATGAGAACAAGGAAAATACTCGAGTCATAGGATACAACGCATTACTTAGAGGGAACCATATATATTGGAAAAATAAGAAATAAAGTGTTTTTTGCTCGATCTAGTTCAGAATTTGAATATAGATCTATGGTCCTAACTACATGCGAACCTGTGTTGATTAAACAACTCCTTCAAGAGTTGACAATCAATCAACACTTCATCTTGCCTCCAATCTGGTGTTTCATGAGAGAACTAAACATATAGAAATTGATTGTTATTTTGTTACACAAAAGTTGTTATCCAAGGGTCTTATTAGAGAGTTTGTGAGTTCTAGTGAAAAACTTGAAGACATTCTATAAATCTCCAAGTGAACCTAGGATTCAATTTATATGTTCCAAGTTTTGTGTATATGATCGATATGCTGTAGCTTGAGGTTTAGTGTTGAAATCTAAAGTTACTTTATTAATATTTCCTTTTTGTGTACCCAACTTGAAGGTTAGGATTTTGGGCAAGTGCCTTGCCTCTTTTTGTATCCTACCTATATACATTAATAAAAAGCACAACAATGTAGGTTGAACACATTGTGTTTTATCTATCGTATTTGTTTTAGGAGAAGTTTCAAATATAGATAATGCAAGCTCAAAAAATGGAATTGCTTCAAAGAACACATCAACAAAGAAGAAATACTGGTGAAGATTACTGAAATAACACTTGTATGTTTTTTTTATATCATGGGTATTCACGGAAAACACAATTATGAGACCGACAAGAGTTTATCAATGCCCAAATTAAGAGTATGAGCAAAACAAATGGAACCAAAGACCCAAGGAGGTAAGGGATGGAAAGTGGTAGGGATTTAGAAATTGGTGAGGAACTTTATCTTTCAAGATGAAGGAGCGCATGCAATTGATGAGGAACATGAATGGAGAAGAGTTTTGGACGTCTTATGATGTCTATTTTTTCATTCAACCACTTCATTCTATTGTGAGTGTACGAGGACAATATGTTTTATGCAACACTACATGAGATGCCATAAAAGTTTGAACCTAAGTAGACAAATACTCACATTATTTTTTATTTAATGAAATCAGGATTAAAAATTAGAAAATAATTTTGAATGATCTTTCATTAAATATAACTAAGTACAACTGGAAAAATCATCAACTAAAGTAACAATATATTGACCTAATGTAGAGGGAAAACAACTCGTATCTCAAACATCTAGATGGACTAAAACAAAAAGGAGCTTGACTAATAAAGTGCAGCTAGGAAAAGAACTAAGAATATGTTTACCGAATTGACATGACTCACTAGGCAAATATTCTAACTTTGAAAGACTTGGCGTTAACTAATTCAACTTATCAAGACTTCGATGTGTTAGAAATGACACAGTCAATATACCTTGTAAGTTTATTAATGGACAACAGATTAGAGGGAGCCTTAGAGACATAAAGAACATTATGAATAGAGGGAGGAAGATAGACAACAACAGCACCTTAGGACTATGTTTGAGAACCATTTGCCATGATGATGTAAGGTACATCACCAGAAGTAGAAAGAAAAGAAAAAATATTTATTACTAGTTATATGATTGGTGGCCCCAAAATCATGGATCCAGTGGCCCAAAGAGTGAGATGCCAACAAGATAATACCAGTTTACAAAACAAAAGTAGTGGAACCAAAGGCTTAAGGGTCCCTAAGGAGTGCAATCCCTTTATGTGAGTATAAGCAAATTCAATAAGAGCAGCCAGTGTAAGAAAATTGACAGGAGAAAAGATTACCACATTAGATGTTTTAGGAGGTCAACCATACAAAGCATAACAACGATCAATGGTGTGACCAAGTTTGAGGCAATAATCACACTGGAAGAATGGCCTACAATTACCATTATTTTTGTGAGACTAACCATGATCACCTCACTACAAGATCAAGGTTAAAGAGTCAACAGAGATAAAAAAAAAAAACAAGGGTCCAACTAATTGTCAAGTTGTTGGTTGTTTTTGCAGGAATTCAAAAGCAAAGAGGACCAAACAACAGTCATAGTAGGGAGACAAAGAGACTCTACATTTTGCTCCCAAACTTGAGAGTACTCTGTAGGAAAGCCATCCAAAGCTAATAACATGGAATAGATCTCATTACTCTACAATTCCTTGGCAGGGGTTGTAGCAATTGGCAGAAGTTCATTAAAATCATGAAGATCACTTAGATGACGAAAATAGATAGAAGATCATTAAAATCATGAATGTGAAGGAAAGAGAACCAAACAACAATCATAATGGGGGCAAAGAGAGATTCTAAATTTTGTTCGTAAAATTGAGAGAATTCTAAAGTAAGCCATACAAAGCTAGTAACAAAAAAAAAGTCAAACTACTACACAATTCCTTGGTACGGGTTATAGCAGGAGTCCCAGCAAGAAGAAAGGAAACTCTTGTTTTATTACAGTGCAGAACAGAACACCCAAAAGGGTTACAAAGGAGAATAGCTCCTTTCACACAGGTTTATTCTTGTCACTTCATACAACAATATAGATACCGTCCCCCACAACAGGTTGGTCTTTATTTAAAGACCCCCTCACCACACTAACTAACCCGCTCAACCCTTATTTTTAAATTTCCTTCTATGATACAGCCTCCAAGTGCTGTCTTTATTTTCCTACCTAACACTTACTAACATACTCTAGAGATTTTGTATGTCATTAGGATAATCCATTCAACGTTTGTGAGAATTATAAATCACAAAAAAACTCTACTATCAACAAAACCTGATTAGTTGGAATTGTTTGTCATTCATGACTTTTGTATCAGCAATGGCTAGCCCCGATGCTCTAAATACCTGATTTGTACAAAAAGAGTTAAGAAAAATACAATTTTTTTCCCAAAAACATGAAATGAAAAAAAAAAGTGTAGATAAGACTGACAAATGGAGACAAATGAGAAACTTACCTCACATGAACGAGCCAAACCAGCAAGATTGGGTATGCGGTCAAGCAATGATGCAACAAGAATAAAATTTTGTCGACTAGCTTTTTGTTGCTCAAGAGATGACCTTCTTGACTGCAACAATTGGTCAAGAAGGAGATCATCCCTTTCTATCTCTGTCATAACAATCTTGAAATTAAATGATGGTAAATACAACACTATGTATCACATAAGAAAATGTGAAACTAAGACAACACACAATACAAAGTCATAATTATCCATCAAAAACATGTAGACATACCAGACATTTTTTTGTAGGTTTCATCGTTTCCATAAAGGAAACCAGTCGCATTGTCCCCCTTGTCATGTTTAGCAACAGTAACCTTTTTCTGGAAATCTGAAGAAATATCTTTAGGCACAGCTCCTTCAATAACACCAGATAAAATTTCCATGCAATCCTTGTCTGCATTGAAATTGAGAGTCTCATTCCTGATTGTCACCACATCCTTTGCCATTGAACATCGTAGGTCTTCTCTAACATCCTTTAACGACAGAGGAAAAACTTACAAGATGAAACAAAAACTATAGCCTTTCTCTTTTTGATAAGTATGGCAAGGCACTTACATTTAAAAACTTGAGCACCTGCTCCATGAGAGAGGTTGGAACACATTCAAAATCATCTTCCTTCACACACCAAAAAAGAGAGAGAATAAACAAATCTATCTCACCATCGGAAATATAAGCTAATTCACATTGACCACACACATTGAAACAAATTTTATTTAGAGACAATAGTGTTAGTTTTGTTAATTCAAATGAGTAATCGGAAAATATTCCCAAGTCAATAAGGGGTCATAGGATAGGCTACATATGAAACAAATTTGACACATGATCTAAATTCTCAGCTTGAAAATGAGTGTTAGAAACAATGCACATAGGGTAATTATATTTTCTAAGGGTATTATTTTCAATGTAGGTATTATTTTCATCATAAATAATATTCATAGCCATGTAATTTCTGCACATGTGATTCACCATGTCTCATTTATCATAGTGGAAGCATATGGGTGTTGGTTGCAATCTATGGAAATAACTAACTACAGGAACTGTATGCATTCCCCAAACTCCAAGGGTTTCCCCTTCACAAAGGATTTCTCCTCTGACAAAGTGTAAATGCTCAATCTACAAATGAACATATGTCCCCTCCCTTCCCCCCCTCCCTCTTTGCCTACATCCACCTATTAACTTCACTCACTACTCCCCTAACTAATTAATCAATATCGTCACTGTACTATTTTCTCTTAGCACTTACTATTAGACTGAGGTATGACCAGAATACAGAAAAGGCAGAGCGGGACCAAAGTTAATTTTTTTTTTTTATGAATTGCCTATATTTATATACATTTCAGAACTAATCACATTTAAGAGCCGTTAATATAAATGCAATGCCCAAAGTACATAAAATAACCACTATGCATACTTCTGAATATTCCTGTATCCTAGACTTTAATAAAGAAATTCCCAATATATAAGCTCATTTCCAACAGTAAGACTACTTGAGTAACCGTAGGACCAAGGGTGGATGTAAGCAGGTCCAAGAGAGAAGCACTTACAAGTAAAACAATATTATTTAGCATTTTATGGCTGCTCCAGGAAGGGGACTTCTATTTAAATACGAGGAGAGTTTATCCATGGAAATATCTATAAATGTTGACTAGGCAGAGCCAATTTCCAACAAGACATCCACCACAGGATATTTTACATGTTTTTAAGTGGAAATTTGATGATATGGTAAGTAAAGAACAACTAGTTGTAATATCCCGTATAGATAGAATTTAACTTGGGCTCAAGGGGAGAGATTTTATTATATTTAACACATTGAGTAGGTGGGTGATAATATACTTGACAAGATTGCCTGGGCAATTGGACCACACCCTACCGCAATCTTGAATGATCCAAAACAAAAACACTAAAATATTAAGAACCTCATAATTGAGATTGATATTCAAGGGTAGCATTTGTATAATTGTCCAAATACATGTTAATCACCAACACCGACCCTCACCTCAACTCGATTAATGAAAATTCCAGCAGGTGTGACAGAGCTATGTGGGTCATAAGCACCAAGATATCCTTCCATTGATGTTCGTAAGCTGAAACATTATGTAAATTAACGAGTTTAGTCCAATAGAAAGCAATGAATTTAGTCAGTTAGAAAGTGGCAGAAATCAAATACAAAATATAGAAACTTCCTGTTTTATACTAGAAGGGAAAGAGAAAATGAACTGATGGAAAATGATACTGACCTGATTTTACAATTTAAAATGCAAGACATTAAACATCAATATTATACTAGTCATTAGATCACATACTTGAATTGAACTACAAGCCCAACACCAATCAAAGAATAAAATTAGGAAACATCATAAAAATCAGGAAACTGCCAAGATTGTATTACCAATTAGATTACTAATAATAGGTTCCACTATATATTCTACATACTGGAAGATTTATTGTACAAAAAAGTGGAATAATGAAAGAATCAAGTGACATCTTAATTACCATAATTACAAGATAAGGTTATATTATTAACATTATAACAAATTCAAACTGCACATGGAGATTAATTACTTTTAGATGGTCATATTCCTATTTGCATTCTTTTCTTGGCTTTATCTAACGAAGTGCAAAATTAAGGATAGATCATAATATACCTGAAGAGCATTAAAGATATAGATGTAAACATTCAATTATTCAACTCGATGTTAAATAGTTATCTGGTTTTCTGTTATGATTAGTTTGTTACTGTTGAACCTCTTCTTGAACCTATATATACTTATCTTTCTCATTCAGTCCAATAATAATTCCAATCTCTTTCTGTTAATCTTTTCTCCGTTTTCTCCCATACTAAAACTTTAATATGGTATCGTATGAGCCAGGGATTGTTCCTCAATGGCCAATTCTAATTCCAAAATCTGTAGCTGTAGCTGAAAAAATTGATGACTCAAATTATCTCCAATGGAAACAACAAGGTGAAATTGTCATAAAGTCATGTAGACTTCATCGATTTATTGTAAACCAAGTGACTCCTCCTCTTTTTCTTAAAGATGATGACCGTCGTTCTGGAAAAATAAATCCAACCAGTGGAAAGAAATAGATGAAATATATTTCTGAGATATCTTACAAATGTGATTACAGTCTCTATTTATAGACTGTTTTACAACCTAATTAAAGAAAGAAATAATAGGCAATGAAAGCCAGAAA
>Ga0123342_1011099_pt1 | contig 10015 bp, 10 predicted proteins | sample Turbeawhitnodule_FD_89960 | JGI IMG/M metagenome (GOLD analysis project Ga0123342, IMG submission 89960) | Root nodule microbial communities of legume samples collected from Mexico - Turtle bean Mexico white nodule | ecosystem: Host-associated > Plants > Roots > Nodule | place: Mexico: Nepantla...
AAGTTATGCTGCCATTTTGTGCCAAGCTTTGCTTCTCCCTAGAATTCTAGGCTCTAAACTTCATCTCTTTCACCTCTCCTTGGGTTGGCCGAACCTCCCTAGCTTCATACACATCATGCACCTCCAAGATCACCATCACTCTTAGGAGGATCTTGCTCACACACCTCCATGGCTTCCGCACCCTTTTTTTCTACATGATTCAAGAAGAACTTCATGAAAATGCCATCAGCAAGGCCCAGAGACGAGATACCAGTCGTTGGAGAAGGCAGCTCTAGCAGTGGTGTTCTCAGTCTGGAGGCTCCGTCACTATTTTCATAGCTTTACGGTGGTGGTGATGACGGACCTCCCCATTCAGAAGGTACTGCAAAAGCCAGATGTCTTTGGGAGGATGGTTCGTGGGGCTGTGGAGTTGTCAGAGTTTGATATAGTTACGAGCCCAGAGGATACATCAAGGGACAAGTCTACGCAGACTTCGTCGCAGAGCTATCACCGGGGGGCGTCCCCCAGGAAGTGGATTTGGGTTCACAGTGGATGCTTTCAGTAGATGAATCTTCCAATCAACAGGGGAGCGAAGTCGGGATAGTCTTAGAGGGGCCCAATGGGGTGTTAATCGAGCAAGCTCTACGGTTCGCCTTCAAGGTAAGCAATAATCAGGCTGAGTACGAAGTGTTGATTGCTGGAATGCTCTTAGCCAAGGAGATGGGTGCGCAAAGCCTCTAGGCGAAGAGTGACTCACAGCTGGTCATAGGGCAGGTGACCGGGGAGTATCAAGCAAAGGACCCTCAGATTGTTGCGTATCTGAGGTACGTCCAAGTGTTGAAGGGAGCTTTCACTGCGTTTGAGCTGGTGCATGTCCCGAGAGAGCAAAATGCCCATGCTGACCTGCTCGCCAAGCTGGCTAGCTCAGGAAAGGGGGGAAGGCAGAGGACAGTCATCCAGGAGACCCTCAAGGCGCCGCGAAAGTTTGTGGCAGATAATAAGGTGGATGTCCTCCACATCAGTACTTCGAGAGTAAAGCCGAGGAGTCATCGGTCGTTGATTCAAGACACGGCGAGGGCACCCCGCGTCAGCGCTTATGCAGCCTCGCCCGAAGAAGAGAATCGTGTACAGGTTTGTGCCTTGGAAGAAGGGGATGCATGGATGACGCCTTATAGGCGATACATTGCAGATGGGATTCTCCCAGCGGAGCCTGGAGAGGGAAAGAGGATAAAGAGAAACTTCACAAGGTACGTCCTCCTCGATGGAGTGCTTTTTAGGCATGGGTTCACGCATCCTATTCTGACATGTGTGAGTGGCGACGAGTGTACGAGGATCATGTCAGAGCTTTACGAGGGGATTTGTGGAAGTCACGTAGGGGGAAGATCATTAGCTTCCAAGGTGATTCGCGCAGGGTTTTATTGGCCGACGGTGAGGGAAGATTGTGTGAGATACGCCCAGCGGTGCAAGCAGTGTCAGATGCATGCTGATTGGCACAAGGCGCCTCCAGAAGAGCTGAGGTCGATTTATAGCCCGTGGCCCTTCCACACATGGGGAATCGACATTCTGGGGCCTTTCCCTTTGGCGATAAGGCAGATGAAGTACTTGATAGTCGCCATCGAGTACTTCACGAAGTGGATAGAGGCAGAACCAGTGGCACAAATCACTGTACATAAGGTACAACACTTCCTGTGGAAGAATATTGTATGCCGTTTCGGTGTGCCGAGGCGTCTCATCTCAGACAATGGCACTTAGTTTCCCAGCCTGCAAATGAGTAAGTTGTGCGCAGAAGTAGGCATCAAGCAGGTATTCGCATCCATTGAACACCCCATAGACGAACGAACAGGTGGAGTCCGCGAACAGAATTTTGTTGAGGGGGTTGAAGCGAAGACTTGAGAAAGCTAAAGGGGTGTGGGCAGAGGAAGTACCAAGGGTTGTGTGGGCTTACCACACCACGCCTCAATCTTCCACCATGGAGACGTCGTTCAGCCTAGTATACAGGTCAGACGCCATGATCCCGGTGGAGATTCACGAGAGCTGACCCCGTTTTCAAAGCTTTGTGGCAGAGGAGTCCAACGAGGAAAGAAGGGTGAATCTAGACCTGCTGGACGAGGCCAGAGAAGAGGCGAGAATAAAGGCTGAAGCCGTGAAGAGAAGAGTGGAGCATCAGTACAGCTCTAAGGTGAAGTCGCGGCAGTTCCAAGTAGCTGACCTGGTTATGCGGAAGGCTCATCCCTATGAGTTGGAGAACAAGTTGTCTCCCAAGTGGATCGAACCCTTCAGAGTAACCGAAGCCAAGGGGAATGGTTCTTACATGCTTGAGACTCTGGAAGGGGGCCCCATCCCACGCAGCTGGAACGCAGCCAATTTAAAGTTTTATTTCAGTTGAAAAACATTATGTAGCACACAATCTTAAAGGGGACACTCTTTTTCCCTCTCGGGGGTTTTTTAATGAGGTCACCCAAGTAAAAAAGAAGTTCAAGAATACTTTGTCTCATCTCTCCTTTTCTTGCAATATAAAGAAACGCTAAAACGAAGGGGTGTGGTTCATTAGAGACGAACCTGCCGTCTTGGTGTTTAGACACCTCAGCTGGAGGGACGTGGATATCTCCTCTGGGCGCGAACACCAAGCGAACGAGCCGGCTTGGGCGTGTAGACACCCCAAAGGGAGTGGCAGGAGCACACTCTCGGGGCGTGGGCGACACGATAGCAAGGTACGTATAGTAAAGTTTAAAATCCGGGCGTTTAGTCCATGGGCAGGGGTTAACGGATTCCTTTGGGACGCCCCCTCCCCAGGTGAGAACGGCTAGCCCCGGTGTCCGACGTTTAGACACCTCGCAAGGAAGTAGCGGGGGGCGTTTCTTTTGAGTGTGGGTGTCGGGCAGTAAGGAAGTTTGGAGCGGTGTAGAGCCAGGTGACTTGATGCAGAGACACGTCATGTAGGGGAAGCGCCATCTTTAGGGAAACCTTCTCCTTGGGCGTAATCACTAGAGTTCCTGGTCATCTTGGTGTTTAGACATACCGGGGACGATACGACACTGCTTTTAGCATGCCTCTCCTCGGGCATGGGCACCAAGAACACCGATCGCCTTGGTGTTTTTAGACACTCCGGGGACGAAAATGTGCTGCCTTCGGGCGGGCCTCTCCTCGGGTGTGGCACCAAGTGCACAGAGATAAGGGCTAAGTTGCCTTTGGTGTTTAGACACTCCGAGGACGATACGACGCTGCTGTAGTAGGCCTCTCCTCGGGCGTGGGCACCAAAGTGTGACTTTGTCCCAAGTGTTTAGACACGCTGGGGATGATATGACCTCACATTCAGCAGGTCTCTCATCAAGCGTGGACACCCAGCACATGTAAGATAAGCCCTCCTCGCCCTCGAGCGATGTCGAGGCCACAACAGAGCTAAAGTCCTCCCTCGCCCTCGAGCGATGTCGAGGCCATAGAAGAGATGAGACCTTTTTCATCTTAAGTGATGACGAGGTCAGTAGCACCTTTGGCAGTAAGTGCCTTAGGGCTCAAGAAAGGTAATTAAAGATCGAGTTGAAGTGGTTACAAGTCAAAGAAGCGGAAGGGATTCAAAGAGAAAGAAGAAAAAACATAGAGAACACAAGTTATCAAAAGTAGTAAAAGCAGAAAAAATGCACTAGAGAATGAAGTCATTGCAAAGACCAGTTATATTCAGAATATATCAAAGAAGATGTTCACAGCAATTACGAAGTCAAAAGAAAAACAATTATATATACAGGGTGAAAGTGTTGCAAAGTCAAAGAAAAAGGCTAATCCTCTGGAGCCTTCAAAGGCACAATCTTGCCGTCCTCTATCTCGTTGAAGGGGCTGCAATCAGAGACATTAATTCCTGGGTTCGCGCAGGCCGCTTGGGCAAGGGCCTCAGCGAACCCATCAGCGAATGCAGTTGCAGCCTCTTGGACTAGCTTTTCCTCTACTGCCTTGAAGTTTTCGGCTTGGGAGGCTAGCTCCTGGTCTCTGGTGTCAGAGGTTTTGACCAGTGCCGCCCGCAGTTCAGCTTCAAAATTTTCAAGGTCTTTAACTTTAGCTTTGAGGAGCTCGCACTCTTTGGCCTTTGCCTCCAACACAGCTTCCGCCTTGCTCAGCGCCGCCTCGGTCTTGCCCAGTTTTTGCTCGCGATCAACGCAGTGATCTTCGAGCTTCTTCACCTTAGCTTCGGAGGCTGCAAGGGTGTCTTTGAGGTCCTCGACTTGCTCACGAAGAGGCACGACCTGCCCCAGAAGTTCGGCATGGGCCTGCCCTGCTTCGTGAAGCCTCTTGCTAGCATTCTCTTTGGCCTTCTGCGCCACCCTCAAGGCGTCCTTGTGGGCCCCCTCCCGGCGTTCCCAGCGGCACTTCTCCTCTTTCAGCAAGGCGTTTTCTTTCTCCAGAGCTTGAAGTGCAGAGACCTCGATAGCTTTGGCTTTAGCTTGATCGCGCCAAGTGTTGGCACTGGCCATGAAGGCACCCAGGTAGTAGTTCATTCCTTCCTTCTTGGGCCCCCCAGTTTGACTACTTGGAGACAGCTTCTCGAGGTAACCCCTCAACATTTCTTGGACTGGTAGAGGAAGCTCCGATGCAAATGCAGCTTGGGCAGGTTCAGATTTGACCCCGCCCTCCAAGGCCATTGGTTGTGGAGGTGAGGTGGCACTTGGAGGGTGCTCCCTAAGAGATTTGGCCCCATGGGAAGAGGAAGATGTGGAGGTAACAGCCTGAGGGGCAGCCTGGGTAGTCCTTCTTCTCTTGAAGACTTGCCCTTCAGCAGAATCTTCCTTATCCTCAGAAGGAACCACCACCACCCCTTTGCCTTTGTCAAGGGAGGCTGGTGCAGCGGTGGTTTCGGCCAAGGCAAGGGGGATGGCCGCTATAGGAGGTGGTGAGTGTGGGGGGTGATTTGGAGAGGGAAGAGCTTGGGGAGTTGTTGTTGGAGGTGGGTTTTGGGGGAGAAAGGTTGGGGAGGTGGGAGCGGTTTCGGAGGTTGGAGGTATGGAATCCCCAACCCCTTTGGACGAAGCTTCGCCCTTAGACTTCAACGGTTGGGCGAGTTTCCACCTCCTTTGCTTATCCATTTTTGAATATGCATCAAGAAGACAAACACAGTCAGAGTAAGGCACAAGCTAAATTGCTGCATGAGAAAAGCAGATAATTCATGAACAAGCAAAAACAAGCAGAAACAGAGAGCAAATAGTTAAAGAGGGTGATTCTCGTACTTATGTATCGGGGGAAGCCTTCAGCGTCGTATTCACGATTTATCAGAATAGAGCTATCGAGGACCCCCATGCTGGCCAGAATTTGGCAAACCTCTCGATCAGTCGAGGGCAGCTCATCTAAGGATTTGGTTTTGGTCAGCTTGACTGCTTTCACCCAGTACAAGGGGAAGCCATCCAAAGCCGCGTGGTCGTGCTCAGAGCAGCACACCGGGAAGAATTTGCCCCTCCATCCCTTATAGGATTGCTGGAACAAAGATAGGAGGACCCTCCCAGCAATGTCGTTGAAGCTCACCCAGAGGTTTTTTCCTTGCTTCTTCACCTCAAAGAAGTGAAGGAAGATGTCGACGGAGGGAGGTTGCCCAAAGTACCCACCAAGATGCCGAATGCCTTGACGAAAGCCCAGCTGTTGGGATGCAGCTAGGCTGGGGCGACGTTAATCTCTGTGAGAAGTTCCCTTTCAAACCCAGAAAAAGGAAAGCGCATCCCAATGTGCTTGAATACTGTTTGGTAGAAGAAGAAAAATGGAACCCCATTGTTGGACCTCTCGTCCCCACAGACATATTCGCCTGGGTTGCAAGGAAGCACAATTATATCCACGTCGTGCCTTCTAGAAAAGGCGCGATGCTGGTAGACGTTGGGGTCGCCAATGTGGTCTTTTCAGTCTTTCATGGAGGTCAGGCTTGAGCACTCATCGAGCAGCTCGTCGGAGGCCCAGGGGTAAAGGACCCTGTAGTTGACCCTTCGAGGTGGAGGACTGGCGATCGTTTTAGTACGCGCCATTGAGAAGAGCTGAAGAATGAAGAAGAGAAAGGGTCTAGCAAATGAGGTTAAGGTGAAAAGGGGAAAGAAACCCTAAGAAAAACCCTACCCACGCGAGAGATCGAGAAAAGGGGAAACAGAGAAACGAGGAAGAAGAGCGCGAATGCGAAAGAAATAAACAGGCCCAGGCAGTTATATCAGTACAACAAATCAAAGGAAAGAGTCATCGAAGGAGAAAAATCATACCCTTGAGTGTTTGAGTTGGTGGAGGTCGAAAATGCGAAGAGAGAGCAGAGATCGCAGAGGAAGCTTTGAGAAGATGAACAGTGGATAGAATGCGAAGAGTGGTGAAACAGTGATTTGGAGTGCGCGTTTTCGAAATATATAACGTAAACTTGAGGAGCGCGAGAGGCGTTAAGTCGTGGCCGTGCGATTGGGCCACGTGTCAAGAGATCAAAGCGTGACTTAAAGCGTCACGTCACTAGCACAGAGAGTGTCATATCAACTGTGCAGAGAATGTCACGTCATCAGAACGCCACGTGGACGGTAGGGCGAAGCCTTAGTCTTTTTGCTGAAAATAGTTGTCAATTCAAGACTGGGGGGCTTGTGTACCGGCCCGTCCCCGGGCGTTGACCAAGGTCAAAGTCAAACATATGGTGGGACCCATCAAGGGGCCCCAAGGAAGAGAGTCAATGGGTTGACCGCTTGAGGCGTCACCAGGTTGAGGCGTCGATGGTGTCACCCCCCGATACCCGCGGGTAGGAAAGACCGTGGAGGGGGCGACATAAGCAGAGGCCATGGTACGGACGAGGAGGCCTCGGGCCCCGGTACCCCAGAATAGTAACAAGAGAATAGGAAGGTGGCTTCAAAGCCATATTCCTAGTACCAGTAGGGAGTAACCTAACTCGTGAAGTACCCACGCCACCTCTGGAGGATCCCTGGGACAGATACGACCCAGGAGAGGGCCACGCCCAGGGTGAGCCATGTGCGTAGTACGAGAGGAAGGCAGATACACTCCCAGGGCGAGTGACTAGAGGTTGGGGCGCATGAGTTGGCACCCAGAGGGTCACCCCCTTTGTCGAATGCACTTCGAGGAAGGAAGACTTACACGCTGGAATTTCCCTAAGTTGGGTAACAGCGTCGTAAGGCCTTCCACGTGGAGTTGCGCTTAAGTCAGATATGCCACGTGGCAGCAAGCACTGAAGCTCGAGGTATATAAGCTTTTCTGAAAGCTTAATGAGGTACGTTTTGATCATTTGCTCGCTCATTCACTGTACGCACAAGTGATTAGAGAGAGAGAGAAAAGTTAGTTACGAGTTAGTTACGATTCAGTTACACACCTTTAGAGCATTCAGTTACGGTGCTCTGATACGGAGGTGTTTGATGTTTCTTGCTTGCTAACTTGATAGTCGGAGTGCAAACGGCCGCGAGGGCGCCCTTTTGCTCGCTTCATTTCAGGTACTCATGGCGGAGCAAGGCGGAGATCTGAGTTGAAGACGAAGGAGTCCTAATTCGGAGTTAAAGCCACACACGAAGATTTTCTCGGTCAACCGGCAGGAACATTACGTAAATAAATTAATATATATATATATATATATATATATATATATATATGATGTCCCACTATTTTTTGGATTTATTTTATGCATGCTAATTACAAATTCTTATCCTAATTTACTAATTTTTTTTCTATTACTTCTTCCTTCTATCCAATGAAAATAACAATAAAGCTCTCTCCAGGTTTAGCTAAATTGGTTTAATCGCGATTACATTTGTTAAAATAATTTTTTTTTAATTTTTTTTAAAATAAGAATCTGGAAAAAATGTTTTTTTTTTAAATGTCAAAATTAGTTTATAATTTATTAAAATTTTATTCTATTAGTTGTTCAAAAACCATATATTTTTTAAATTTATACATAAGTTACTTTAGCTTATGAAAAAAGTTCTTTTACCTTTTGTAGCTCCTTTTCATATTTTAAAAATGGTTAGAAAGAAATTTCTTGAAAAGAAACTGATTAAAAATAATGTTTCAGACGCTGTAGTATGTAAGTCAAGTTTAAGTCATTTAAAGTTTTTAACTTTTGTCTACTAAATTACAACATTTTTCAAAATCTCTTATATATTATCAAATCAAAGTCATTTTCTTTTTCAAGGAATTTTGTCCACAGCATCTTTGAAATAAATATGTGCTATCAAATCAAAGTCATTTTCTTTATTAATTTCTAATAAGACTTTTAAAGTCTTCGTCTTTATCTCTATTGTGAATTTTAAGTCATTGTTATTACTATGACCATAATAAAAAGTTAGGAAAAATATTTAAAATTGTTTTTCTAACTTATTTTAAGAAAAAAATACTTTTATTACCAGGTTACTATTGAAGAAAAAATATTTTAAAAAAATTAAACTTAAATTTTGAGTGAATTTTTGAAAACTATTAAATTTAAAAATAATTTGTGCTTAGACGAAATCATATTTTGCATAGAATGAAAATAAATAATTATATTCTATTGATTTTTATACGTAAATTACATGTGGCATATCTGATGGAAATTTAACAAAAAAAAGTCTTATTACAAAAGTTCCATGAATTAAGTAATTGTGTTTACTTTGATATTAGGATTTTTTTTAATCTATTTTCCAGACAAGAAAATGGATGTACTCAAAATAGTTTTAAATTGGATATAGATCATAAATTCACACTATCAGATATGGTATGAAACTTTTAAAAACCTCTTAAAAATTATAGTTTTTATCTAATCATAGAAAAATAATAATTATTAAATTAATTATGTTAGATATAGTAATTTATAAATTAAAAAATTATTAGTGTGTAAAGTAGTTTATATAGTAAATCTTTCTTTTAAGAGTTAACAACTATAAAGATATTATGTTAATATATTTCTTTATTTTAAGATGTTGGTAGAACATTATTTATTTTTATAAAATTATAAAGATATTATGTTAATATATTTCTTTATTTTAAGATGTTGGTAGAACATTATTTATTTTTATAAAATTCAGAGTAAATATTTGTGCTTAACTGATGCAATTATTTATTCAGTTGTTTTAATATATTTTGCTAGCCATTTGTACTAACTTTTTAATAAATTATTGACTTTGTTATTGTTTGAATAAGTTAAATATTTATCTTTTTACACTAAACAAGTTAGAATAGTATGTTTTAGTGTTCGGACCTGAACATGTCTGACCATTACAATACTTAAAGAACTCTTATTATAAAATTAAAATCATATTCTGTAGTTGAAAAAATCAAAATAAAAAAATACTCATACTTAATATTAAGAAGAGATAAAAAAAAACGACATTATGTATAATTAAGTAGTTCAAAGTTAATAGTATATCATATTTGTACTCAATTTTGAAGTCATTTTGTTATTTTGGGTTCTTCTATCGGACTTTTAAACTCTATTCCTATAATTTTGTAAATTTTAAGGTTGCGGTTCCAATTATATTTTTTTTTTTTTATAATTCTGATTGGCTATATTTTTTTAATTACATTTTTATGAATTCTGCAAAGAAAGATCTTATTCTAGCAATAAAAAAAAAATTAAAAATATGATAAGATATTTTAGTGGTTATAATTTAAAAGGTTTAGAGAAAGAAGAGTAACTTATACAATTTCTTTTACGCAACTCAATAAATTGTTTTACGTTTAGAAGATTAAATTTGTCTCACTCTTTTTTATGTTTTAGTGTTTTTTACACATTAAATTTTCACGTTCAATTTAATATTTTATATTTCTAAAGAAATAATTTTAGTCATTTTTAAGTAATAAATGGATGAGTAGATACATCTACCAAAAGTTCTGAGTAGAAAAATTCTTAAAATCTTTCCCCAGAAGTTACGCTTTTTTTTTATAATAATTATGAAATTTGGTTGGATTATGTATGAAATTAAAGATAATTAAGTTGATGAGAGTTGTGTGTAGTTTGGAATGCTATAAATATGGGTTATTGGGAATGGTAAATTCAGCAACATCATCATCTCCTTAGAGTTTGATAGTTGAGTGTGTGTTTGTGATGATAAGCACTAGAGTGTCAATG
>Ga0123342_1011100_pt1 | contig 10014 bp, 7 predicted proteins | sample Turbeawhitnodule_FD_89960 | JGI IMG/M metagenome (GOLD analysis project Ga0123342, IMG submission 89960) | Root nodule microbial communities of legume samples collected from Mexico - Turtle bean Mexico white nodule | ecosystem: Host-associated > Plants > Roots > Nodule | place: Mexico: Nepantla...
AATCCATATAAAAAATGTGAGACGATATTACAACACCTTCAAACCAACTACATAGAATTACTACATAGAATTAGTCTTGTTAAAAACTACAACCGAAAACAAGTTAAAACGAACAAAGTTAAAACGAACGTAAAACCTAAACCCTAAACTCTAAATATATATATAATCTAGCTACCTTAAATTCAGGAAAATAATTAAGAAAATGATGGATAAGTGAGGATGATATATTTTTCATATGATCAGTTTCTGATAGTTTGTTTTTTTTTCTCTTTATAAGAAATAGGGTGAAGCTTTGGCTTACCAGAAACATATATAGCATAATAGGAAATACATTGAAAGGGTTTAGAAAAGAACAAAGTGGTTTGTTTTATATATGCACACCACCATAATATGAACATGGATATGTGTATATAGAATAGATAGTCAAGGCAATAATGAATGCAAGAAAGCAAAAAGATGTGTTTCATTGTGGAAGGCTTTATTATATTTGTGTTTTCCCTTTTTCCTTGTTGCTTTTGTGATTTATAAAGAGTGCATTGACTTTAAGATGTAAAAGCACATCTTCAACTTGGATATATCTTTATCTTGGCCTACTTAGTTGACACCACTATGCTGATACAAAAAGGTTACGAGATATTTGTTCTTAATTTAACTCAAACATCATATCCTAGGGCTTCCAAAATCACACGTGGACCCTGTCATTCTCACCTCTCAATACCTATCTGCATGCCTTCAATGTTCTCTCTCTTCTTTCGTCACGCTTTCGCTTGAAATCCCACACCTAGTGTAGGCCCTTCCCATTTCCATTTACTCTCTCTCTCTCTCTCTCTCCTTTTCTATTTGGCTTAAAAGCTCCATCAAACTGTCAAGTGCTGCACTCTCATGGAATGCAACCAAAAGAAAGAATCCCATTATGTGTAGGCAGCATCTTCCACCAACCACAGTATAATTCCATACTAACACTCTAATAAGAACAAAATCTTAATCCAACTCTCACCACACTGCCCAATTCAGCATCAAAATTCAGTTAAAGGAAATCAATTCCACATCTGCAGAACAAAAAGAAACATATTCTGTATATTAGTATTTGTTCATAGAACAACAGTTTGATTTTTAAATTTTAAGTCTTTTTTAGCTAGTAATCAGTCGGAATTTTCTTGTAGTAAATGTCTCTTTTTTACTTTGTAAGAGAGTTAGATTATTTCATATAAATTATATTTTTTTATAAAAAAAATATATTGTTTAGGTTAATAATAACAACAAAAGTAGGTGAGTGATTTGCATGCACCATTAAAAAAACATAGTTGGAAGGATATATATAAAATAAAAGGGCTACGCCACTTTAATTAGTTCTTTATTAATATACCTTGTCGAGTTCAAACCGGTGGTACGACATTAAATTAATTAAGGATGTATATATATATATGGAGTTACTGTTTTTTTTTAATTTTTTATATGAGAGATGAAAGAAGTTAGATGATGAAAAATGAAAAAGGGTGTTATTTGATGTAGTAATGTTGACGGTGGCATGCATTAGGGTTTGGGTGGCGCAACGTGATGGAGACGTGCATGATGAGCATGAAAAATTTAGTAATATTGTAAACGCGTGATTAGGTCCCTTGAGAGGAGGAAAGGAAGAAGAGATTATCGTTCGCCGTGGTTCATGGATCCACCACTGCATGATATAATAATAACATGGTACGTTACAGTTGTTTATTCATAAGAGGTGATTAGGGTTCTTGGGAGAAGAATGGTTATGATAAGAGTAGCATTAGCATATGATATGATATATATAATATAGAATACATGGAAAATGGAAAAAAGAGAAAAGACTGAAGTCTAAGGGATGATGATTATGGCTTGGGAGGAAAGTCTGAATGGGCCCTCATAATGATTAAAGAGAGGGCAGTTTTTGAGATGGTGGGTTTGGTGGCCATTTCCACGAGTCCCAAATATGCGTGCATGCTTAAGGATTTAGGAATCTCTCTTGGCTTAAAGAAAATCACTTTTCTCTCAACCATTAAAATCAAATAACACAAAGTGCCCCTCCTCTGTCCATCAATCTTATGCGTAAAGTATAAGTTACAAAGATCTCTTATGCCTTCGTAAGTAGGCCCTAGACGTAAGCCACTGACAAACCATGACTTCATACTCACATTCATTTCATTCAACTCTCTCTCTCTATATATATATACACACATTTTCACCATTTTCATCTTTAACATTTGGTTACTTCCACCTAGATCAGTGATTTCTGTTGCTGTTGCTGTCAAAAACCATCTTGTTTTTAACATTTTCATCTTTAATATTTTGTTTCTGTTGCTGCTAAAAACCATAGTAGTCCAATGGAAAACTCTTGATTTCTATAGCTCTATGCATCTAAATTAAATGCAGATCAATTAATAATGTGTAAGAGTCAAATATTCAGTATAAGCATTTGACATATTCTGTGTGTGTCTATATATATATATATATATATATATATATATATATATATATATATATATATATATATATATATATATATGTGTGTGTGTGTGTGTGTATATGTATATGTATAGATTATAGAGTGGAGTCTTTACTTGAAAGTAAACTAAAGCGAGGCGTCGCGTAAAGGAAGATGTAAATATTGGGATGAGAGATTATATATGAGAAAGTAAACATAATGATGGGTTTTGGTATGAGAAAACAATGAAGATAAAAAGGGTAAAAAGAAGGATAAAATTTGGAAAATGAACAGTGGAAGTATAATTTGTTATAATAACGCACTAGATGGAAAGTTGTGATGATGATAATGAGTTTAGCCATGGCCAATGAGGTGTGTTTGTATTTCTCTTGGTACCTTTTTTGTTTCACATCATGTATGTGTGTGTGGATTTGTTTTCTTGTGGTGGTGGATATGTGTATCACTGTGTAGGCACGTGATGGTGTGTGAGGAAGATGATAGTGAAAAATGAAAATGGGAATATTAGAAAATGTGCAATGAATGAATGAATCACTGTTGCAGATAGAGATAAGATGCAGAGGGCAGCAACTTTTACCTTTGTTGACGTTGCAGCATGTGAGGGATAGCATTTGGAGTGGCAGAGACAGCACAAGAGCTTTGCTTTCAGATTCCTCAACCTCATCAGATCATGTCATGGTGCTCCATTATGGAAGAACCACTGCTTAAGTAACTTCATGCTGCTGTTAATTCTATCTTGTTAACTTATCTAAAGTTCTAAACCCTTTTTTTTTTTCAAATTTAATTTTCTATTCTAATGGGTTTTCATTATTATTTATTTTGATCTTTCTTCCCCTTTTATATTTCTTAATTCACATGGAGATTATGGAAAATCACATATATGTATCCCCCAAAACAGTGTTTATTCCATTAGGGTTTTGGGGTGGGTGAGGAATTGCCATCAAGTGTACTTCCAAGCACAAAACTCAATCTAATTTTATCCACTGACCCATTTCCCCTTTTACTCTCTTTTTATTCTCATTTATATAGTTTATTCTGCTTCTAGAAAAAGGAAAAATACTTTAAAAAGTATAAATACTTTTTTTACCAAAATAAAAATTAAATTAAAAATAATATTTAAAAAATACTTCAACCTTATAAATAATAAAAAAAATAGATAAAAAGTCAAGACACTCAACAAACACTTACACTTTTTCCATACTACACTTGAATCTAACCTTCTAAAAAAGTATAAGTATATTTTTATTATTATTATTATTATTATTGTTGTAGTTCTTAATAAGTAAACTTTAATTCTGATTAAGTATAATACTGTATCTAGAATTTGTCATAAAATCTTTCTGGTAGTTATTCTCAGGTTACAAGTACATACACCAACAATATTATGAGCAATATCAATATTGTCTTGTGCATAAGTAATTTCAGGTTAATTATTATAATTTAAATATTAAATTAAAAACTATTTATTAATAATAGAAACTAATTTAAATATTAATAATTTTGTAGTATTTAAAATAGTATTTAATTTAATCCATATGATAATTAAATTTATTTTTTAAAACTTATTTTTATTTAATTTTTCCGTGTAGGGAAATAGTTATAATTTTTTATTAATTAATTCATAATTTAATTAGTTATTTAAACATTTATCAATATACATTCAGAATACCTTCGGGGTATTATATATTTGAAAGGTTCTCTTACAGTTATATGTTTATTTTTTGGATGTTCTTAATATATTTGTCATACCATTATCTTCTAAGTTATAGAGTGTATGAGTAATGAAAAGTATCAAATAGAAAATTTAATTTCTTTGATCGATCATATATTAGTTTGTATTTTACAATATTGGGCCCAAATGTTCACTCTTGAAGCTGGAACACAGATTTCCATTATATTTCGAATCAAATTAAAAATATTGAACTCTAAAAGTTGAATTAATATACAAATCATTTAAACTTTTTAGAACACCTGATTCTCATGTTACCATTTTGTGCGCAAAAAATATTATGTTATTTTCATAGGTGTAAAATGGACATTAAAAATAACAAAACTAACCATTTTTTTAACAACACCTCATTAAAAGTTGTGAGGCAATTGCTTTCTGCACCTAACAAAATTTATAAGAGATTTTTGTGGAAATGAAATTCTGGAATAGAATTGAAAAACAAAAATCTCATTTTTGAAAAAAGAAATTTCAGAATATAAAAAAAAATACATTATGAAAAAAAAATCTCAACAAAAAATTCCTCAAGAGAGGATTCTAGAATCTGGAAAAATGTTTTAAAAACCCAAATATAAAATGTATTCCAGAGTACCAAATTCAAAATATATTTTGACATGTACCCCTCATTCCTACTTAAAAACTACATAAGATATTTTGCTCATTTTGTCTGAATGATAGGGTACAGGTTCCCATTTATTGGGTGCAAAAAGCAATTGTCCTAAAAAAATTGCAACATCTCAAGGATTTTAGGCCATTACATTCTGCACCCCATATATTGATGTTGCACCCCATAAAAACTGAATTTTAAATTTTACTCTGCAGAAATATATATTATAAATTGTGGTTCCTCTTACAACGATATCAACCAAGCACCCCTTATTTTTCTTCTCAGTCGTAGCACTCGTCGTAGACAAAAAACATATATTTCAGACTCCATTATTCAAATTATATTTTTTTTCTTGAAAAAATTAAATTCCAAATTTCATAATTCAAAATATACTTTATAAAAAAAAAATCCACATTGTAAAATTTGAAAGATATTTTACAATTCGACGAAATGTTTTTTTTAAGGTTAAATAGTCTTTTTGATTGATCCATGGGAATGACAAAAGAAACTATGATGTACAAAAAGAAGCCCCTAGTTTGGAGAAAAGATTACATATGTCCATTCTCGCAAGTGTGGTTGTGACTAGAAGGATATTAGAGACCAAATACGACGCAAGCAAATGGAATTTCATTCATTATGTGGAAACTGTAGGAACCTCTAATAACAAAAGAGAACAATTAGTAAACCTACCTTACCTAGACATGACAAATCAATCAAACTGAATAGATTCTTTCTTAACTTGTTTGCAACGTTTTAAATCAATCAAGCTGAATAGATTCTTAACTTGTTTGCAAGGAGGAACGTTTTAAATCAATCATACAGTATACAGATTTCTTAGGTGGCAAAATGTTAATGATATTATCATATGGTGCACTGCATTTAAAGCAATATGAGGACTCAAAAAGTGTGTTTGAAACCATGATTAGCTTCACAAGCACATTAGCCAGTTTAAAATTAAAAGTAGGTCAAATGATACCAATCTATGCAAGAAGATGGATCAAATCTAATCACTATAAACCATTTTCTAGCTAATCTCACTTGCTTTTCACTGCCTTACTATTGAGACTTTTCACTCAGGCAAACTCTTGCAGTCGTTTCATCTATAATCCAACTCAATGAATAATTTCAAACATAGACCAGCTAAGTTTCTCATTTGCAAAATGCAGTTGAAATAGTTGAAATATTGATCATAACATTTAGACAGTATACCATCCATTACAAAGTATACAATGGGGGGAGATGCTTCCACTACCACCATTGAAGATATGATTATTCATTAATCACTTTGCAGAATATAAACATGAACCCAATTATCTATGAGGATCATGAAATCTTATCACTATAAGTACAATATCATATCTGACTCTCATGATATGTTCCCCTTATTTCAGGAAAAGAAAAAAGAAAAGATCACCCCTATTTCAGTACCAAAGTTAGAATACATATAGAGTAGCTGAAAGTTAATAAGAATTGCCCAGCCAGCAATCTTATATTATTTTACAGACATAGGAATTTTAGTGTATCAACATGGTTGCTGATTCTACGGGGGACCAAGAATTGGCAGAATCAAAAAGACAATTTAGTGAACAAGCACTTCACAGTGTATGGCTTAAAGCCAATCAGCAGCACACATGTGACATTGAAGGCAAGCAGTGGAAAATGAACAAGTAACATAACAGCCTTGCAGAGTTATTCTAAAAGACAATGTTTTGATGGAAAAATAGAAGTATAATGAAGAGATCATTCTCGTCAATTGTGGGAAACTTAATGACACTACACATTTCTCAAATCATGATTCCATAAAAATTCCATTTCGCAAAACCAAGTCACACTTCATCAGATTCATTATTCTCCCATTATATAAACCATCGGATCAGGTAAGCAGATATTATATTTCAATTATGGCAAAAAAACAGAGATAATCACAGTCACTAACCCCCCTATTGTTCATTCACCATAGATAAACAAAAAATTCCTTATACTTATCATGCGTGCATTCTCTATCCACAAGTTAAAGCCAGAGCAGAGAAACTATGAAAAGCTACACATACATAATACATACATACATTAATTCAGCTTGATCTCATTACACCACGGTCATGGAAAGCATTTCCTCAGCTTCTGGATTGCATTGTACATTTTCCTTCTGGACCCAACTGCGTTGATCCCCATATCTTTGAGATCCTCCAATGTCAACATGGGAAGCAACTCATCATCAACCTCATGGATCTCAAACATGGGCGCATACCTACCCAGCCCTAACTCGAAAAGCCAAGACCTAACTCCGTCACTCTTCCTCCGTTCTCGGGATTCCGATTCAACGGCGTCGTTTTCTGAAACCCTAACCCTAGGATCCTCGCTCCGATCCACGTGCCAATAATCAACACCGTTATCTTCCACCGAGTGCACCGGACTCTGATCCTGATCGAGTTCATTTTCGAAATCCCTAAAACCTTCCTCGTCACCGTTCTCGTCCGTCGTTGCTCTCAGAGTCCAGTTTGATCTCAACCGCTTCGCTGCTGGTCCCCCTCGCTTCGCTTTTCCCCTTTTGTTGTTGGTGTTTCCGAACTCTTCGCCGCCGTTCGCGAGGTTTGTGACGGAGCGCGCCTTCGAAGTTCTGGAAGATTCCTTCGGAGTCCGCCAGCTCCATGGCGGCATGCTCGGGCGGCGCGTGTGCGAGTCGTGGCCATGTAAGGCGGCGCGTTGGTCGCCGATCTCTCCAAGACGGACGCTCGGACGGCGTTGCCGCTTCGGAGCTAACGCCGGAGGGGCAGCGATCTCGATGCTCGGCTGCGACGCGGTTGCTGCATCCGGCGGAGCCGTTTCCGCCACGGCCTCCGGTGCAGAGAGAATTGGAGGGTCCGGCGGTGGTGGGTTGGTTTCGGGCTCTTCGGCCATTGTGGTTACAGTGGCAGTGGCGGTGTGCGCAGGATAAGGGAGATGGGGAGCTTTCTGGTGCGTTAAGGTGCAAAGGTGCAATCACCTTCTAAGTTTTTGCGCCGTTGGATGGTTATGATATGGATTTGTTGGAAAGGGTGGATGAAACCAAAGAGATATTCTGGTGGTCTTCAGAGCAAGTCGCGAATATTTGAAATGGATTGAGTATGCCACCTGTGCACCTATGCTCAAATTAATTAATTAATTAATTTTCATTACTAAAAGATTAATTTTATTCACTTTAAATTTAATATAAAATTTGAATTTCATTAAATTCATTCGGCTTAGTTTGAGATAACAATACTCATCAATTTGTGCTAATTTTGGTTCCGAAAACAAATATTTCACTCTAATTTATTTCATATGATTGTGTATATCCTTTGTTACTAATGTAGCTTTAAATCTCTTAATTATACTATTTGCATTAAATTTCAAGGACTTATTGACATTTTATCGGTTTTTTCAACTAAACAATATATCAATTCTCATGTTTCATTTATTTCTAAGGATCTTATATTCAATTCATAGCATTTTTCCACTGCAAAGTGTCATGCACATTGTTACGAATAGATACATTAGATAATTAATTTATACATGTCAAATTTTAATTACAAATGTAATTTGTTTATGAGGTATATGGCCTTACTCTTTAAGTGAGGAGCATAAGCTCAATGATACTTCTAATTACATAAGCTTTGATCTTCGCATGTTTAAACTCTTTCTTTCTTCTTATATGGTTGTTGTCATTAAATTGTTACACACTCTCGATTATGTTACTTTCTTTCTCCAATCTAAAGTCAATATCAAATTATTGTAGAACAAAGGTTTGAATTTCATCATAATTCTCTCCCTAAATTCCAAACTCATGGAAAAAATATATCAAAATCAGATAAAAAAACTACATTATAGTAGTAAACATTTACTTAGTTTATGGATTGTAGTATTGGTTATCAATATTGCCAATAAGCACACTATTGTGTGTTTATTTCTTTGATACTTGTGTGTTAATTCAACAATTATATGACTTACTCTTATATCTATAAGTGTTTGAATAGGTGTTTTATACTAAAGAAACATAGTAGATGTTCGATTGATAGAATATATTGCATATGTGAGAGCTTCTCCCAACTTTAATCATTGTAGCACAAACACTTCTAATAGATGACCATTCCTTTGTTTTATCACCTCATTTTGTTGTGGAGTATTTGGACAAGATATTTCATGAACAATTCCTTTGACTACTAAATCATATTGAAGTTACGATTGCATATATTATCCTCCATTGTTATTGTCAAGTACCTGAACTTGTGTTTTGTATTGAGTCTCAATAATTTTTTATTTTTTTTTAAATAATGATGAATTCTTGATTGAAAGAGCACCTACTGAGTCAACCTAACCTTCTAGGAGGATGATGAAGAGCGTGACACAAGACTCGCGACTTGGCCAGACACACCAACAAGTGATTTAGGCCCTATCATCCCACAAAGAATTACCAAAAGCAGAGTACAAACAATAGGACACAAGCATTGATAAGCATATATTTATTCATGTTTAATAACTTTAAACATATATTTTTGGACTGTAATAATAAATAAATTTATTGTTTTAATTCAAATTCATAATTGGGTTTATTTGGGCCTTAACTATTATTTTTGTTAATTTTGTGTTTTTAGAGTAAATTATCTTAAGGAAGCATCTACCTTTGTGAATGAGTTAAATATGCATAAGTCTAAATTGCTTTTTGAATCAAAATATAATCTACCATATCTCAGAAATAGAATTGGAAGCATGATTAAGAGTCTTTCTTATCTTAAACTTTGGTTTCTTAGGTAGTTCGCATGGTTCTAATTAATTTTATTGGGCACGTGATTCAAGCGGAGGAGATAAGCATACGCATGAAACAAAGTGAATATTAATTAAGTTAGTAGACGCATGCTTTACTGGTAAGTTTCAGTTGAATAAGATTGGTACATGTTCAATCTGATTTATCTTTGTTGGAAGATTGAGAAATGATTAATCTTTAGAAAACATGTGAAGAATTCAATTGGAATTAACCACATTTTATTTGTTTGTTTTATTTTTTTTATATTTTTTGTACAACTATCACTACACCATTTTTCACTTTAGGCCACACTAATATGTCAACATGTAAAAAAGTGTTGTCTAAAGGAGGTATAAGCAACGGTTTTTTATTGTTGTCCATGTAATAAGATTTTTTTTGTTTTTGAGTTAAAGTATTTAGGAAAAACGTGGTCTATTTATTCTAAGCAACATTTTATA
>Ga0123342_1011101_pt1 | contig 10014 bp, 6 predicted proteins | sample Turbeawhitnodule_FD_89960 | JGI IMG/M metagenome (GOLD analysis project Ga0123342, IMG submission 89960) | Root nodule microbial communities of legume samples collected from Mexico - Turtle bean Mexico white nodule | ecosystem: Host-associated > Plants > Roots > Nodule | place: Mexico: Nepantla...
GGGTGTTGGTGATCCCACATCGACTAGAGATGAGGACAATTCATTGTATATAAGTGGGTGCAAACCTCACCCCCATGAGCCGGTTTTATGGGGTTGAGTTAGGCTTAAAGTCTAATTCTTAATAAAGATCAAACTTGCCAGCCCTCTACTATTAGTATCCATGTTGATTATGATCCTATTGGTTTGGGTGAAACTATAGATGAATCTCTGGATGATGCTCATTTTAGTTTGCCGGCCTTTTGCAAGAGAGAACGACTACAAACTAGTACCTTTGATGCTACTCAAGTGAAAGTTACTGGTAGATTAGGTGAATTTCTTGCATGCAAATACTTCAAAGTTGGTAAGACTAGACTTCCATATGATTTAGTCATTGGGGGAAGATAACAATGAAGAGTTCATAGAAGTCAAAACAACCAGATCTCCAAAAAAAATATTGGTTCAACATATCTCTGAGAGACTGCTAGTTTCCAAACGATAGAAGCAAATCTTATATCATTGCATTTGTTGCATTGATGGGAAATAATGTTGCAATTGGTTGATATGATGCCATGACAGCAGAAGTTGTCGTTCTCTATTGTCGCATAGCCTCCGTTCTTGTATTATATATTGGGTGGATAAACTTGGTGAACCCAATATTAATGACTTGCAAATTCATATTGTTGGAAATCTCACGTTGACTAGAAATAAGGACATTTCATAATATATAAATGGGTGCAAACCTCACCTTATAAGCAGGTTTTATAAAATTGAGTTAGGCTTGAGGTATACTTCTTAATATGGTATCAGAGTCATTTAGAGTCTATCCTAGCAAGAGTTTGTTGGGCTAATCAGGTCACCCGTTATCGGATTGTTATCGGACCACTCATTATATAGTCTCACACATGAGTTGGCAGCATCGGCGTGAGGGGGGTGTATTGAAGATCCCACATCGACTACAGATAAGAACATTTCATAGTTTAGAAGTGGGTGCAAACATCTCCTTATAAGTCGGTTTTATAAGGTTGAGTTAGGCTTAAAATCCATTTCTTAATACATTACATATCATCTGCATTGTGGCTTGCCAGAGAGATTCAATTGGATATCCCTTAACACGATATGTTCACTCGAGTTGTACACAAGATTTTGCTGCTACATGGATATGTTTCATTCTATTCATGGAGGATTCCTAAGGCAACAGTGTGGGAATACAACAGAAGAATTTTTGCATCTTTTCATATTCCAAGATTCAGTTTCATTCAGGTCTTTTATATTTTCAAAGAATTTCCGTGCAGCTTCAGCTATTTGTATGTGTGTGTATCTAACGTTTATGCCACTAACGTGTATGCCATTAACATTTATGTATAATTTTCGGAAGCTCAAGGTCCATGCCGCCAAACATGTAAATACAAACTTGTTTCCATTTTGTTTGTAACATGATAGCCCAAATTTGTTTTCAATGATTTACCTAATTTTTTAGATATGCAATAAAACTGAATTGTCTTGTGGCCTCAATTGTCTTGTGATGTGACAAAGGTCAAGTGGGTCATGTCAATCAAATCATAACACTTGAATTGCTACTCTCTTAAGTAGAAAGAGTTGAACCCTAACTATCAGCTATAACTTTTGGTCTAGTAGTATGTCGTTGATACAAAAATTGGTATCAAGTTTCTTCAGCTTATAACTTTAACTTTCAAACCCAAAGAAATGTTGCGGGTGTATAAAATTTTATTGTCCCATAGTTTGGTGAGGTTTGGATTTGTTGAGAAATTATGTCCAACCCCAAATTAGGAATGTCAAATATTTTCCTATTTGTTGAGAGTTTGGTGACATCAAATTGGTTCTAGAATAACTCAATCCTCAAATAATGATCAATTTATTCTAGAAACAAAAACTCCTAAGTGTGTTGATCTAAAAATTATCACTCAATGCACAAATTATAGAATAATAATCATTTAAGAAAAATGATCTTTAAAAATACTTTTAAAATATGGAGTTTAGATTTAGTCATTCAAAATTCCTAAACTAGCCGATGTTTACGTTCTTTCAAGAGAAAGTAACATACCAAAAGAAATAATAACTCAATGCTAAATGAAGAGGCAGTATTTCACACAGCATTCTTCAAAAAAACATACCTTCAACCTTGACTTCATCATTACTTTGGCTCAAGTTGGAAGCCTTCTTAATTGTACTTGAGTAAGATTTGCCACATGCTGAACCCATATCATGCATACAAGTTATACCCAATAAAAATTTCAGTACAAAAATGATGAAAACAGACTTTTCTCACACCATATGTTAGTACCTGAGGTTAACCTGGAGATTGCTTGATTATTGATTTCTTCCTTCTTTGTTTCTTCATAGCTGAGATGTTACGCCAAAGAATTAGCAGATTCATAAATGATTGATTCAAATAATCACAGTTAAAGGGTGAATTGTACCTTACTACATCAGAGAAGGGAGCTTCTTCTTTCAGCATAAGCTCAGCAGTTGGAGAAAATTCTGCAGGAATAACATGTAATGGGTTTTAAAATGTAGAACAATAATAGGAACTTGGGTATTTTGGGTGTGTTTATGTCCCACATTGAGTATATGAGATGCTCAGTGGAGTATTTAAGTATTTGATTCTCTTCCTCAACTACTAGCTTTTAAGGGTGGTGGATTCCCCAAGTGCTAGGATGTTAGTAAAAGAACTTAATTTTCAAAAATTACCAAACACATGTAATGGGCATTACTACAAAGAAAAAGAGAGAAATCTCTTTTGAAGGTTTCCCCTTCACAAAAGGTTCCTCCTCCTGCTCCTCCTATTTAAGCTAAGTCCTTTCCAACTAAAATCATGGAACTAGTTGTATATGTTCAGAACAGAGAAACAAAGAAGGCATATGATCAATTTCGTGTGTTTAGATCTCAACTGAGCTAGTTAATTTATAGGGGAGAAAACCTAATTATAGTATTCAGTTATCCCATTTTAGGCTAATAATATATATACAGAATCATCTAATTGATCCTAATATCATCAGGTACTATATCTGTAGGATTCTAACATATTTACAAGATTCTAAATGAATACATGTTTGTAATTGCACTTCTATTAATTAGATTTAAACTTTAGATAATATATTATATGTACTTGTAATTATCAAAAAGTGTTTTCTTCTCCTCTATTATGAATTTTAGCCTGCTGCCACAGGTTGCTCTGCTATCTTTTATGGCAGCATACTCATTGCTCCCTTTTTGATATGTGTGTGTATAACATAATATATAATATACAGTTGGGTGACAAAGTGAGCAACTCAGACTCGTCATCTGAATATCTCATGTTGGAATCAAAACAAGTACAATTCCCATTCTGCTCTCTATTTCCGTCCACCGCTCTCCATCAGAACCTGCTGCCATTGGCCATCCCTGTCTGCCACCACTGATGTCCACCACCAACACCAGCCATTAATTTTTTTCCACCAATTATTTTCCAGTAAACTCACAGTTAGGTGTTATCTTTTTTCGGTCATTGATGAGCAGGAGTCTTCACTCTTCTCCTTTGGTCCTTTGTTTAAAGGTGACTTTTTTTTTACAATTTTCGTGACCAAGAAACATGTCTTCACTCTTCTCCTTTGGTCCAATTCTGTCTATTTCTATAACACCTAACATTACTATTGAAAACTCAAAGGAAAGAACTACTTGTCATGGTCCGCATCAATAATGCTTTGGTTTCTTGGTCAAGGACACTACGACAACCTAGAGAAAGAGGTAAGTGAAACATTATCTTATTGGAGATCTCACATCAACTAGAAATATGGCTAAATTATAGCATGGGTGCAAACCTCACCTTATTAAGCCAAATTTTTTAGGTTGAGTTACGCTTAAAGTCCAGTTTCTAAGAAATCTATGATAAAGCTCAGAGCCTGAAACCCAATTATAGTCCTCCATATCCAAATCAGAAGTTTATAATTGAATTTAAAGAACCAAATCTTGGATGCTATGCTTTCACATCTTATTTGTTGCCAACTTAGTTGTGGTTATCTTTTTAGAGTTGTTTGGAGTGCACCAATTCTTGTCTCACTACCACAATCTCAATCGCCATTGTCGCCAACAGAGTATCCATTCTAACTAGCAACCACACCAAGTTGTGCACCGCCACCTAGAGTCACACCGCACTGAAGCAGCCATGAGCGTCTGCACGCAAGTTTCACGAGCCACTGTTTGTCAGCATCCAAGTTGCCTATAGGTGACAGTTTCAAATCTATTTAGACCTTTTGCCTCAATTTTTGTATCTCCTTCGAAGGAGTATTGTTCACATTTCCTTTTTTATTTGTTGGTTTCTAACCTGTTTGGTAATTAAAAAAAGGAATTTCTTGGCATAGCAACCAATTCCTTATCCACTACAATTTCTCCATCAAGTAATGTCAATCTTCTGCACTTGCCCAAAGATAATCGCCTCAACATTTGAAACTACCTTCAATGGGCTCATATCATCCAAGACACATTGAAGGGAATACATAGGCTTAATCATATTGAAAGGGAGGTTGTATCTTAGGATAATCCTAATCCTAATTTTCACATTTGAGACAATTATAGCTCATGTATCATAAAGTTCCTTTGGGGCCATGACTATACATATCAATCGAAAATACATGTTCTACTCAAGTGCACAAGAAATTTGAGAATATCTTGGAAATACTTACTCTATGAAACAGAATATCTCTACTTGCTATGAGTTAGAAAGTAAGATATTTGGTGCAAAACAGGTGATACAATCCAAGTAGCCAAGAAGATGACCAAGGACTCGAGACAATTTACACTGTGAGTAGTCATCTCAGCAATCAAGTCAAGACCCCACCAAAGATCAGACGGACCTTACCAAAAGAAGAATTGGGCATAGACCAGAATACCAAATGTTCTTTCTTCTGGTCTTTTTAAAAGACAAAAACATGTTTGTAAATAAATGAGCTCACTTTGGGGGTCCAAATAGCAAAATACGCTAGAGTAGGTTCACATAGCATAAAAGGGAGTGTACTTAGCGAAATGGGTTTGTACCAAGCCCACTTTTTCAAGACAAGGCACCTAGACTTAGGGTTTTTAACCTACCTTCTAGAAGCTTTGCCTAAAGGTGCAGTTTTGACCATGGTCAACACCCTAGGTAGCCCCTCTCCCTTGCCATTTCTACCCTTCACCCATCTTGCCCACCAAGGCACCCCATCCTATAAATAGGGTGTCTTGCGTCATGTATTTTCAACTTGAAATTGGAAGTAAAGAAACTCTGCTTGAGTGAATTTGTGAGTCTGAGTACTCTGAGTTATTTGGGTTTTATCTGGGTGGGTAAATCCCAAGTGGCAGCTCTGGGTCTTATCTTGGGTGGGTAATATCTCAAGTGACGGCTCTTGCATCACTCATCTTGGAGACCATTTACTCCAAGTGGCGTGACTTCCTTTCTCCCATAAGTTCTCTTCATCTCTTCACCTTTTCAATTCCTTTTTGCGCCTTCCATTCCCCTTCCTCTATGTTCCTTCATGTTGTCTTTAAATTGTTGGTTCTCTTTAATTGTTCCTTATCTCTAATTCCGCTGCATCATTTGTCACCTTATAATTGTCTTTTCTTTTTGCCCTTCTGAAGTGAACCTTCACACTTACTTAACCACTTGATTAAGTTCGTGTCCAGTGAGAATGTTCTTAGGGTTCTCACCTTAAATTGCTAATTCAAAAATCTCAAATAAAGAGCAACCAATAAAATGTGCAATCCTAAAATCAACTCACATCAACAAGAAATTCTCTCTATTGCAGAGTATTATGGAATCCTAATGGGTCTGTGGATTGAACTAAACCAATATCAAAATTTGACATTTGAAAATTGTAATAACGCTTATCCTAGTGAGTTTTATGGGCCCACTGGTCCAGAAGCTTCTCAAGCTCAAGCATTTACTTTTCTAGTTAGAGACCAACGTCTTGGAGCTAATGTAGGATCTGCTCAAGGACCTACAGGTTTAGGTAAATATCTAATGCGTTCCCCGACTGGCGAAGTTATTCTTTTGCTCAAGTTATTGAACGATCTCAAGATTTTAAGTTCTTCTCAAGATTGAATCTTGATAATAATCTTGTTATGGCACAAATTCTTGGCAAGGAAAAGTTTCCCTCTTTCTAAAGTATTCTACATTGTCATGGGTGAAAAGACTCGCTGGGCCATTTTATGAGGGAATTGCCTTGCTTTCTAGAAAGGCACTCACTTAAGAACATTGGTGCTCCTATTGGAAGAAACTTGGGCACACTAAAGAAAATTGCTTAGCCCAATCGCTTAATGAAATTGAAGGGTCAATCCTCAAAAAGGCAAATCAATAAATTTTTTATTCTAAAAGTATTGACAAGGCTTTTTCAACTACCTACCCTTCAAGCTGAAACTGAACACCTAAACACTCTCATGGATTCTCTCAATAAGCCTTCTTCCAGTACTTGCTCTCTAACCATGACTAGTAAGGACTCCAACTCTTCTTTTATTGTTTCTAACACTGCATGTGAGGATTCTTAAGATTGTTGGTGCTCTTTCAATGTTTTTAAAACACTAATCTCAAAATCACAAGACCTGACATTTCTTTTGCAGTAGGTTTTGTTAGTCAATTTATGCAAGCTCCCCATATTGATAAACAAAATGTTGTGATTGGTATTCTAATTTATATTAAGAGAGTTATAGGCCCGCATATGTTATATGAAAAAGAAATACCCAAATCTTTGGGGGTATAGTGAGGTTGATTGGGCAAGATGTCCTATAAATAGGAGATCTACTACTAGGAATTGTATACCCATTGGAGGTAATATTATCTCATGGAAGAGTAAGAAACAAATTGTTGTTGCACAATCTAATGCAAAAGCAAAGTATAGAATTATGAAAAATCATTAGTGAATTGATATGGATTAAACAACTTCTTCAAGAGTTAAGATTTTGTGTGACAACCATTCACATCACCTCTAAGTGTTCTGTGAAAGAACCAAACAAATAAAGATTGACTATTGTTTTATTCGAGAGAAGATTCTGGCCAAGGAAATTTCAACTAATTATGTCAACTTGAATGATCAACTTGCTTCAGCTTGAAGGGAAGTACTAGATTAAAACTTTAGATAATATATTATATGAACTTGTAATTGTAAAATGTTGTCTTCTCCCAATTATGAATTGTAGCACGTCGCCATCTGCACACACTATTTGCTTTGCTTTATTTTCTATCAATGTACTCATTGCTCCTTTCTACACACACATATATACTTGAGTGCCAAAGTGCTGTAAAAAAACAAAAACAAACTTGGGTGCCAAAGTGAGAAACTCAAACTTTCTTCTCAATATCTCTATTATATATTATATCTATGTGTTGCATAATTAGGAGATAATTATTCCATAATTAAGTGCAGATTTCATTCTCTATTTATTAGGACCGATTTGTTATCTTTAAGTGATTTGATTTGTATAGCTTTAATGACCTATTATTTCTTTCCTTAATTAGGTTGTAAACAATCTATAAATTGAGACTGTAATAACATTTGTAAAGTCATCTCAGAAATACATTTCATTTATTTTTTTCAACTTGGTATCAGAGCTCTCAATCTGGATGCTTCTGCAATTTTTTTTTTTTTTGGACAGCCTTCATTGCTGCAATTATTTTTTTAAGTAGCCTTCATTGCTACAATTATTTTTTTGGCCGTCTTCAATGATGCAACTATTTTTTTTCTCTCTCTACTAGCCACCACCTTGTACCGTTGACTACCATTGCCAACCGTTGACCACCGCCGCCGTAAACCGCTGCCAGAAAAAAATTTCGACAATTTTTTTTTGTGAACAAAACCAAATTTTGCCAATCTGCAAAAGCTTAGTTGATTTTGAGCTCTCATAGACTCCCTTAGTAAGACATCTAGCTATTGTTCCTTAACTATGAGTGGTAAGAGTTCTCATTTCTTATCCTTTAATGCTTCTAGTACTGAAAATATCTAGATTATAGACTTTGGTGCTACTGATCATATGACACCTCATTCCTCTTATTTTTCATCCTACACTACTTTATCTGTTAACCAACATATTACTGTTGCTAATGGTTCCAATACCCCCTGTGATAACATCCACCTTCAACCTTCCTTTCCTTTAAAAAATGTGTTTCATGTTCCCAAACTATCTAATAACCTCTTGTCTATTCAAAAGGTTACCCAAGATTTAAATTGTGTAGTGGTATTTTTTCATTCCTATTGTGTTTTTCAAGATCTTGCCACTGGGAAGACTATTGGAATTGTTAAAGAGCAAGGCGGATTATATTATTTACACCATGAAGAAAATAAAAAGTGTGCTAGACTACAACCATACACTTCTAATCTTCAAAAAGGCCCTGAATCTTGGTCATCCTCTCAGATATGGCTTCAACACAGACGTCTTGGTCATCCTCTATTTAGTACCCTAAAATCCTTATTTCCTGTTTTATTTACAAAAGTGTCTGCTGAGTCTTTTCATTGTGATGTTTGTTAGTTTGCTAAACACCATCGGACAACTTTTCTTCCCAAAGGTAATAAAAGTCTTAAACCTTTTGATCTTATTCACTCAGATGTATGGGGACCTTCACCTATTCCTAATATCTCGGGTGCAAAATGGTTTGTATCATTTATTGATGACTGTACTCAGGTTACCTGGATATTCCTCATGAAAGATAAGTCTGAAGTTTGTCACCTGTTTGTAAATTTTTACATAATGGTTCAAACACAATTTGAAAGTTCAATTAAGAGATTGTGTTTTGATAATGGAAGAGAATATGTGAACCAAAACCTTTCCAAGTTCCTTAAAGAAAATGGAGTTGTTCATGAATTAACTTGTGTGGACACTCCTTAACAAAATGGGGTTGCTGAAAGGAAAAATCGTCATCTCTTTGAGGTTACTAGAGCTTTACTTTTCCAAACGTATGTTCCTTGATCTTATTGGGGGGAGTTGTCTTGATTACTACTTATTTGATTAATAGATTACCCTCTCGGGTTCTCTAGAGGGTGTTACTCCTATTCAGCTTATGACCACATTCTATCCTTCTATTCCCATTTTGACTAGTATTCAAAATCGTGTCTTTGGTTGTCGTGCTTTTGTCCATGTTCATAGTCCTTATCGGGGGTAAGTTAGATCATCGGGCCATCAAATGTGTCTTCATCAGTTATGCCCCCAAAAAAACGGGTACAAATGTTATCACCCTCAATATCGTAAATTTTATGTTTCCAAGGATGTCACCTTCCATGAAACAGAGTCTTTCTTTCCTAGTTCTCAGCTTCAGGAGAGTATTCAAGAAGCTGAGGTCCTTGAGTTGTCACCTTTTCCTTTGTTGCAGGATTTCATTCTTAAGGAGAATGACAAAGACCCTGCGCCAGAATCATTACCAGAGAAGAATAATAAGGACAAATTTGTTGGGAAACAATATCAGCAAACAAGAACCCGTCCTGGTCTTATAACAACTTCAATTGTCCGAACTGGAGGTAAGAACTCATACGCGTGAGATTCTTGAGGACACCTTAAATCCTGTTTTTGAACCTAACCTAGATGATTTACCCATTGCCTTGGGAAAAGAAAAACGATCTTGTGCCAAATATCCTATATTCCAATTTGTCTACTAAAAAACTTTCTGTGCAACACCACCGAAGTTTTCTTTCAGCTATTGATTCTATTAGAATCCCTACATCAGTCCAAGAAACCTTAAAAGATGAGAACTGGATTCAAGCCATGAATGAAGAAATGAGTGCATTAGAAAGGAATGAGACTTGGGAGATTGTAGAGAGACAAAAAGATAAGAAGGCAGTGGGTTGTAGGTAGATATACACAATTAAGTATAAGTCTGATGGCACACTAGATCTGTATAAAGCAAGGTTGGTTGCACAAGGGTATACTCAAACCTATGGGATTGATTATGGGGAGACTTTTTGATATGATTCCAATAGCAAGATATAGATGATTCTTTGACATTTTATGGAATCAACTTGAGTTGGAGAATGAATAGGCACTTTTATAGAAATGGATCAATGTTCTATGTTTCAAGAACTCACC
>Ga0123342_1011102_pt1 | contig 10014 bp, 3 predicted proteins | sample Turbeawhitnodule_FD_89960 | JGI IMG/M metagenome (GOLD analysis project Ga0123342, IMG submission 89960) | Root nodule microbial communities of legume samples collected from Mexico - Turtle bean Mexico white nodule | ecosystem: Host-associated > Plants > Roots > Nodule | place: Mexico: Nepantla...
GGAAATTGTGTACTATTCTGTGCTGTCTTTCAATTTCTTGTGAAATTTTTTTCTGGTTTCCTAACAGTTCAACATACAACACAATGGTGGGCTCACGCTCCTGAGACAAAATAGAGAAAAATATAAAATAATTGAAGAAAAATACAAGTAGCCACAAATCTTGTGTGAGAGATTTACAACACACTGCAATCATTGAATCTATCCTTCCTTTCAATCACAATTCCTAAAAAAAGATTGTGGTCTGGTCACACATCACAAACATTATGGGTTGGTCACATGTTGGGTCATCCCAAACCTAAAATAAAAGTCTTAAAATGTGTTTAAGCCTAACTCAACTTCACAAAACTGATTTATAAAGTGAGGTTTACACATAATTTGACCATATCTCTAGTTGATATGAGGTTCATCATACACTCTCTCATGCTGAGGACTAAATATCTCAAGCATAGGAATAGAGGGGGACCTCGATAACGGGTGGTACAATAGGACCAATAAACCTCACTAGGATGGACTCTAATGTCACCTTAACAAGTGAACTTTAAGTCGAACTCAAAAGGTCCTAAAAAACCAAAAATGAAGAAAAAAAGCTACTAAACAACTCAAATTTTTAAGTTTTTGTATAGAGATAAATCTATTGGTGAACTATGGGACATGTAAAACATCCTTTTAATACAATAGATAATTCTAAAGTTATATTCTCGGATCCACATATGGGTAACTTGTCACCACTTGCTATTGTATTGAGTTATATTTTGGTCATTTTGACATACATAATTGAAGAACTAAGGAAATGGATTTGTGTGATCAATTACTCCTGAATCAAGAATCTAAACACCCTTTCACAAAGGGCCAATAGTATTGAATGCACTTTAAGGAGGCTTCTGCAACAAAAAATTTGATTTGGGACAAAGATTAGGCATTTCAAGTTCTGGGTCTATCTGTCAAGGATTGGGAAGCTCTGTTCAATTGGGTTGTATTGTGTTTTTTCTTATGTTAAGGAGGATCCGTATCCTCCCATATCCTTGTAATTCTTTCTTCTAATGAATTTCTTCTTTTATCCATAAGGGAAGAACATACCTTAAAAATAAAATTGGCATATAATACTAAGCTTTAACAAACCTGTGACATAAATCGGGGAAGCATAATCCTGAGTATTTGTTCAAGAACTTGAGTCCCAGCTGATTCAATTGCTTGCTTTGGTATTGCTAGGAAAGGAAATGGAATATCAATGCTTACCTGGATTCCACATAGCAATCCAAAAAGACACTTTAACTGGAATCCAACATATATAGAAGCACAAGAAAATGAAATAAACATAGAGTACTACCTCAATTAAAGTGTCTGATGTGAGTTGCTGCATCAAAGATTTATCAGCGTTACTATCACAGGATATCCGGTTAACCATTAGAGCTGCATTACCATATTAAAGTATTGAAAAGGTATTCCTGAAAGTAGCATAAACCAAACAGCATGACACCCTACATGTTTTCATATTGCTTTCCTCGACTACAAGAAACTTGCCTAGCTGCTGCTATAAATAAGGAAATATACATGTAGTTTCATAACTATCACAGTTACTGCTTCTAATGAATAGCCAGTAAGCTACAATCAAAAGCAGTACTGAGCAGAATAAGCATTGATCCACTTTCATACCAATTTAGCCATTCACAAGTTGTTTTTTCAAACAATTTGACAAACCACCACTTTCCAAGAAATCACATACATCTCAACTGATATAAACATGTTAAATCTGATCTTTCTTAGGCTATGTTTGAATAAACTTCCCCATAAACACTAATAGGAGTAAAAAATAAGAAAGAAAAATAAAATAATTATTTTATAAGCTAAAATTAGTTTATACAGATAAAATCGGCTCATGGAGAAGTAAACAAGATGAAACTTTTATAAATTAACTTATGGATAAACTAATTTTAACTTGTTGAAAAACTTATGACATTTTTCCTTCGTATTTTTTCATCCTGTAGGTGTTTAAATAGAACTTTATCTAAACAGGGCTTTAACAATTATGATGCATCTTCATACCATGCCCTCCGAATACTTTATAAAAAAACATTAAGTAGAAAAACAAATCCATGCCAGCCATTCAACACTTTCTTCATTTAAGAAGTATGAAGATGTTGTATATGCAAGGTTGTTGAGCTCAAAGTAAAATTGACTCGCATATTTGATTTATAAACTTTGATAATAGTTAACTAGTGCTAAAGAAGAAAAAACTTTGTACAAATGATATACAATACATAAAAATGTAAGTTCATAACGTAAAAATATTTCAGAAAGTAGCTAATAATTTCAAACTCCTTGACTACAGAGTTTATGCAAGTTTACACAAATTTAAAAGTTCATCCAAGTTTATTCAGAAAATAGTTTGATTGCAAACTAAATCATTTTCTCTAGTTAGGATCGTAACTTAAGAGTTAAGAGTTTCACAACCTTATCAGAATTCGTAATCATTTATTCTTAATGCACTCCCAAACGGAAATAAATAAAAAATCAAATTCTATCAGACATCATTTAGCATCCAGATTTAAATTGGGCTCCATGATTACAAGGGAGGCTGCAACATTGCAATTTGTAAGGTCTACAAAACACCTTCGCAGCTGCAGTTTCTGCTGTGTTTTCCCAAAATTTACAATCTTAACAACTACCACCACAACCTAACACTACACACATTCTGACATGCATTTAACAAAACTCACCATCAAACTTGTCGTTCTGTGCAGCAACCATGGGAGATCCCTCGAGCTGTCACCAACAGTCAAAGCAAATAATCAAAGACAACGAAAGAAACGAGCACAGTAGAAAACTAAATTCAACAACACATTCAAACAAGTTTGACACCTTGCAAGACAAGAGCTTGATGCAACATCCATCAGGCTGCTCTTCCACCTTAACCAACAACACTGGACAGACCTCAAACGCAAAAAACCTGAACCTATAAACGTAACACCGAAACGTGTTGTCATTTATCCGTTCAATCCTCTCCGCGTCCAACACCGAGTACTGACTCGCTGGTAACCGCATGTACTCAACTGCACACATCATAAAATTCAAAAAAATTACCACCTTTTCAAAATCAAACAAAAACATAGAAAATAAAAGAAAGAAAAAAACTCATCTAACTCCTTTCACTTAAAAACTATTTTTTTTAATCTTTATACATATAAGATCAATTTGGACAAACTTTTTCCAAAACAACTTTAGGAGCAGCTTTAGGAGAAGAAAAATTAAAATTAGTTTTTTCATAAGTTAATTTATAGAGGCATTGTCATATATCTTTTCTAAATTCTTATTTTTAATTTAATTTGTGCATAATTTCTAAATTCTCATAAGCTTAAACCTAAGGAGAAACTCATTTAATTTTATTTCCTTCATATGTTAAGCATTTACGAAATATTTATCTAAACATACCCATTTTTACACATTCCAAGGTATATATTAGATGAGTTTTCCCCTAAAATCTTCCAGAGAAGAAAAAAATGAAATGAATTTCTTCACAGACTAAAATTATGGTAACATCTAGAAAATAAAAAACTTTTGCAAATTAGCTTAATTTAATTTTAATTAAGTTACAGTTATGAAGAAGTTACAGGCAAAACTCGATCGTCAAATATGTACTTAATCTATTTTGGTTTCTAGTGTTGAAAACTGCAGATACTAAAACAGATATAGAGTAATCAAAAGCATAATTGATTAACATTTGTCTAACATTACTTAGGGGGCGCTGCAATTGGCGAACCGAAACGGACTCTTTACGGCGACCTACGAAGCGAGCTTTCTGGGTTGGAGTTGCAGAAGCACGAAGCGAAGGGCGTGAGGATTTGAGATTCCATTGTTTGGTGGAAGGAAAGGAAATCGGAATGGAAGGAAGCAAGGAAGAAGAAGAAGAAGCCATTCACTGAACTGTAGAATACGTATATGGATAGATAGCACTGGGAACACTGCAGGAACAAGAAAACCAAAGACGTGGTCACAAAACGCCACCCAAGATTGCGTTTTGATGAAAAGCTGAATAACTTTTTTTGTAAAAGTAAAACAACTTTTTTTAGTAACATAACAAGTTAAGCAAGAATTATGTAACACGGATACGGATACGGACACTGTCACGACATGGATACGGATATGAAGATACGTATAATCTCTAAAACACGGGAACACGGATTTATATTGTATAATTTTAAATTATATAAATTAAAAATAAATATTTATATGAAAAAGTATGTTTCAAATTCTTTTGAAAGATATTTTTCATGACTGGTTCAAAAGAATTTGTTCCTTATTTTTATAATCATAATAAAAATTTATACAATAAATTTGAGTGTTTAGAAAATTATTGTATTTATACATTTTAAAATTATGTTAGAACCGTGTTAAAATTTTCAAAAATTCAACAAATATTTTTTAAATTGAACACTTCACCGATAAGTATCGTACGAGTGTCGACACCGATACGTGTGTCCAACATGGATACGCCCATTTAAGAGAAGTGTCTGAACCTCATAGAGTAACACATTCACAAAAATACATATAATTTATAACACAAATATACGAATTTATATATTATATCATTATAAATTATATAAATTAGTAATAAATATTTATGTATATAAATATGTTTCAGTTTTTTTTAATAAAAAAATGTTTTTCATGGTTGATTCAAAATGATTTGTTCCTTAATTTTATAATCATAATAAAAAACTATACCATAAGTTTAAATTTTTATAAAATTAATGTATTCATTTTTTTTAAAATTGTGTTAGAACCATGTTAGAATTATCAGATATTCAAAAAAAAATTTTGAATTTAATATTTCATTGATACGTGTCCTACGAGTATTGTATGAGTGTCGTGTGTTTGACACACCATTTAAAAGACGTGTCCAAGTCTCATAGGTGATAAGTAAAACAAAAATTACCCAAAAATAAATAAAATAAAGAAGTCCATGAATTAGTTGAGTAATATTTCATTTGTTTAATTAAATTTTGGATTAAACTTGAGTATGAAGATTACATTTTTTTTAATTTGTGGCTAATTAATTAATTAATTAAAAATAATTATTTGTATAACTTTTAGAATTATTGTTATTATTATCTGTATTATTTGTTTTATGTCGTTGTTGCAAGGTAATCATAGTGAAAAAAATATATAGATTGGTGATGTTTATTTGTGTAAGTAAAGGAGTGCAGTTAGTAATAATGGGTGCAAGAAAAAAAAGGTTCCATGAATTTAAAAATCCAATTATTTGATTAAAAAGTTATACAATTAGTTAATTATTATTTTCATTTTAATATCCACTAACGTCCTCTCTCAACTTGCAATGTTAATTTTAATTAGAACAAAAAATTAATTTTACATTTTATTTTATAAGATTTTTTTTTTTTATATTTTCAATATGAAATATACATAGACTTTGCTTTGCTATGTCATCATTTATACTGAAATTTTTGATTTAAATACTAGGTTCTTTTTGTCAACTCCACCAACTTTAAAAAAAAATGTTGACTATTTAAATATATGTTTGTATTAAAATTAAACATTTATATTGTCCAGCAAGAAATTTAAAATAAATTAAATAAATAAAAACAACTGAAAATAAACTATAAAAAGAATTAAATTCTAATTAGATCATGTGAAACTAATACAAGATCTAACAACCGTTATGGTACTATCGGGTTTAAATAACCTATATAAATAAGTGGATCACCACCAACTTAATATATGAATTTAATAATATTTATTATTTATAATCATTGAATATTGAATACTTATTGGAGAAAATACATATTAATATATAATTAAATAATGTCAAAATTTTAAGAGACTTAACAATAGTGTTCATGTTATCGAGTTGAATATCTTATAAGTTCAAATCATTTTTATAAATAAGTAGATTGCCACCAGATTAATTATGTATTTAATAATATTAATTACGTATTTAATAATATTTATTATTTATTATCTACAATTGTATAATACTAAATATTGATTTAAGTATTGGAAATTTTTTTATAAATATGTCTCACTCCAAATCGAGAACAAGAATAAGAAACTAACAAAAAAAAATATGAAGAAAAAAAAGAAGATATTTCCACTCTTTCAAAAACAATAACAAAGTAATAAGTTAAAAAAGTTTAAACTTTTGTAATGTCTCTTCAAATTTGAGAGAAAGAAAAATATTAGTAGAAATACTTGAGAAGATGAACGGTTTTAAATTGTAAAAGTGGTTAATGTGTATGACATTTTTAGGAAATAAAATTTGTAAAGAATAAAACACTTAGAATGATGATTAATTACTTACATTGGTTAAGTCAATTCACACAAAATATAATAATTTTACATAATAATGATAATGTCATTTTTTATTTATAATATACTATAAATTTATATCGTTAAGATAAATGTGCAAATAATAATATTATTTATTCAAATTTTAATATTAAACATAAATATATATAAATAAAAAAATAAGAAATATGGATAGAGCGTGTGTTCCCGCTAGTAATCATAATTACAGTTACCATACCGCATACCGCATAGTGTAATCTAATTTAAAAACATTATCATATACAATTAAAACAACACTGTAATTTATCTTACTTATCATTATAAAAATATATAAATACAAAAGGAAATAAAATATTTTGTAATTCATAATATGCACATACATTAAATCTCTTTAAAATATAATAAAAAATATTGATTATTGTGATAAAAAATATTTTAACAACTTAAATTAATTTTTGATTTATTAAATATTGGATTTTAAAAATTGATGATGTGAAAGATATTTAAACCTAAATAAAATTAGGAGAGAGGGGAAGGTGAGCAGTGCAGTGATAGAAGAACAGTAGAGAAAATGGAACATGCGGTGCCAGCTAAGCTGAAGATGTCGGTTCCTCCTCAATAATCTCACCATCCACTGGTTAGGGTTCCATTCTCACCCTTTCCACCACTCTAAGCAACACCACCTTTTCGATCCTCATTCCCCTCTGGTACGCCGTCGTTTTCCTCTCAACCCTTTTTCTATTTCCTTCTCCCTACCTTTTCTGCTATTCCAAGGGATGGCTTCCCAAGAACCTTCCAGAAACTTCTGTTTCTGACCAAGATTCCAAAGATCTCACCTTTTCAGCATTTTAAGATTGCGTTACAAGATTCGCTTCTCCACCTTTTTTTCCTCTCATTGGGGTGTCAAATAATTAAATAAACACGTTTAAGATCAGTTAAAACAGTCGAATCTGGGGAACCTTCCTCAGCCGTTCTTTACAATCAATGCGTCGCTCTGCGTGTGATTTTGCGTAATCATGGTTTTTTCAGTAATGTTTGCTTAGTTCTTTACGATTATAACCCTCTTGTTGTGTGCTGTTTTACTTTTGATACACAGAGGATTTGTATTCCTTTTCATCTCAGATTCTGTCTTGTTTAATCACTGCGCATGCTTCGGATTTCTTTTCCTATTGTGAGTTCGATTAAAATGCCAGTTTTGCACTTTTGAATCTGATTAAAGTGTTTATGCTCGTGCCCATTTTCTTTGCTTTTTAGGTGGGTGAGTCAAATTGAGTAACTTTGTTTTGGGCCTGGAATCGTAGTGTTTAAGTCTTAACCTTAAGTGGGAGATTGGTGGTAATGATTTATGATCGTGGATAAAAACAATGTAGAAGGTTTAAGGTGAAATGTGTGAATCCATTACATGTCTATCTCCTGGCATTTTCGAATGTTTGCTCAGGAGTTGCAGATCATTGATAAATTTTATGGATACCTCTGATATGAGCATTAATGTTTGCTATTGATCAATACACACTGATTTGTACAGACAATTAGAATAGTGTTTGTTGTGGAGAGCAGCGTAATTAGTTCTAATGTGTTCTGTGTCTAAATTTTAGCTGACAAGAACGGCATTGTGTGATTCATTAGGCAACCTCACCTAGTAGTTGGTTGTGGTGGTGTTTTATGTATAATCTGAGTGATATCAATGTTCATTGACTGTTTTCTAAATTATTTTGCAGTATATAAGTCATCATGCTGTTGTGACAGTTGAAGACAGTGTTTGTGGGGAAGTAGGGTTGTGATTAGCTGTTTGAGAGTATTAAGGAAGTAAGCAAAAGGATGTCAAATAGTAGGAACACACATTGGTGTTATAGTTGCAGGAGGCCGGTTCGGCTGGGGCGGCGAGATGCGGTTTGTCCTAGCTGTAATGAGGGATTTGTTCATGAACTTAATGATATGGTGCATGTTAATCCTTTTGACTTGTTTGGAATGGACAACAATGAAGAAAGAGACCAAAGGGTCGGACTCATGGAAACCTTCTCTGCCTTTATGAGGCATCAAATGGCAGACAGAGGCAGAAGTCGTGACATCAGGGCACAAACAGATTCAAATCCTGAACACAGTGCAGGGTTTGCTCCTCTGTTGATCTTTGGTGGCCAAATACCTTTCAGATTGTCCGGCCACGGCGGCTTCGAGGCTCTCTTCAACGGGGCTCCCGGAATCGGCATGACAAGAGGCAACACAGGCGACTATTTTGTTGGTCCTGGACTTGAAGAACTGTTTGAACAGCTTTCAGCTAGTAACAGGCAAGGTCCAGCACCAGCATCAAGATCCTCAATTGATGCCATGCCTACCATCAAGATCACGCAGAGGCATCTTCGATCAGATTCTCATTGTCCAGTTTGCAAGGATAAATTTGAGCTGGGGTCTGAAGCAAGACAAATGCCATGCCACCATTTGTATCACTCAGATTGCATTGTTCCATGGTTGGTCCAGCATAACTCCTGCCCCGTTTGTCGCCAAGAACTGCCACCACAAGGATTGAGCAGTAATCGAGGCACAAGTGGTAGAAGTAGAAGTGGAAGTGGAAGGGTAAGCAGTAGTGGTAGGGAGAGCCAGGGAAGGAGAAATCCATTTTCCTTTTTGTGGCCTTTTCGTTCTTCTCATTCCAGCAGTAATGATGAAGCAACCGGAAGCAGCACACCAGCACCAACCATCCCAGAGAATAGCCATCATGCAGGGTACTCTGGGTGGCCATTTGAATGACTTAGTGTGAGTAGAAAAGTTTCTTTTTGTTTATGAATCTGCTCTCAAAAATCTTGTGGACTGATGCTGCTGCTTGCTTGCTTGCTTGGGGTGAAAACGGTTTGAGACTGAGTCTTCCACTCTGGATTTGCTTTCTCAAGTTGTGAACTATTTTGTATAAATGGTTATTTATGCATAATTGTTTGAATTTGATATTCAAATAACAAGTTTTTTTATCAATAGAAAATATTTCATATGAATCTGAACAAGCAGCTCTGAAAAGCAGTGTGATTTTCATGTATACTCTCTTTGATTCTGAGATAAAAGGGTTTTAAATTGAACTTTGATACCAACTGGAACATGAAATTTTGTTCGAGAGCAGGAGAGTGATTTTCCCAAACTCTTTTTGAAAAAAGAGAATTTTATTTGCATTTGGGATCTTCCAATCTTATATTATATATAAGAAGTAAAAGATAAAATTTGTTTATTAAAAAAGTAAAAAATTGTTTATTAAAATAAGCAATTAACTTAAACAAGTTCATCCGAAATAGTTGTAATTTTATTTAACTCATTCAATACAAATAAAAATAATAAATAGATAATTAAGGAATCATTATTATGAAGATTATGATAACTAAATTGCCATAATATTAATTATTTGATTTCATAAGAGGTACATGAAATTTAATTGATTACTGACAGATACTTTATTGATTATGTATTTGTTTAAATAAAACAGTATGTATTATTATTTTATATATTTGGTTGTAGTCTATATATTTAACGTGGAGTGGTAGTTTGTTTTTCATTATTTTTATAAATTTACACCACTAACTTAATAATTAACTATAACTATAATAATAGTACATTTATTCCTTTATAGTATTGTATTATTTATTTCCGAAGTCTAATAGAAATATATCATTATACTTATATATATATATATATATATATATATATATATATATATATATATATATAAAAAAA
>Ga0123342_1011103_pt1 | contig 10013 bp, 6 predicted proteins | sample Turbeawhitnodule_FD_89960 | JGI IMG/M metagenome (GOLD analysis project Ga0123342, IMG submission 89960) | Root nodule microbial communities of legume samples collected from Mexico - Turtle bean Mexico white nodule | ecosystem: Host-associated > Plants > Roots > Nodule | place: Mexico: Nepantla...
ATTCTAAGATTTGAACATTCACATCAAGCTTTGGGTTTTCAAAGAGAGTGGAATAGGATTGCAATTGTATTGATTTCAGTTTGTACTGTGAACAAGTGTAATCCCTTCTCAACCTACTGTATTAGTGTTGTGTTGCCAAGGAGTGTTGTGTGCTCTTGAGGTGGTCAAGATCAATACTCTTGGTGTGTTTTGCCAAAGGGAGTGTGTTTCTTGAAGGGTTCAAGGTCACTTACTTTGGTGATTTGTGTGTTGTAATCTGGTTTGATTACATAGTGGATTACCCAGTGGTTTTATGGAGACTGGATGTAGCTCTTGGCTTAAGAGTGAACCAATATAAACTGTTGGTGTATCTCTCTCTTACTCTAAACTCATTTAATTCTGTTTTTAAGCTTTACTGGTATAAACAACCGATTGTTTTGAAGAAACAACCGATTGTTTTTCTGTTGTTTTGTTGTTTAATTGCTTATATTCTTGGCTAACTTGATTCTTGTTCTGGATTCACACAAAGAATTTTGTTAAAACTCAAAAAGTTTTCAAAGACCTCTCTTAAACAATTCACCCCCTCTCGTTTAAGGCCATATATTCTAACACTATTTACATGCATGATTTAAATTCATCCATCCATGAAAACAATAAACACTTAAAATATTTAGTTTATCATCAAAATACCTCATTCCAAAAAATTTCACGCAACAAAGTTTTTCTTTTTTTCAGTTTGATCAATAATCTTACTTTTTTTTAATGATGATCGAGACTCTATAAGACTTATACTTTTTCAACTTCATGTAATGAATACACAAAAAATTCTCCCTACCATTATAAACAAAAGTAATATAAAAATGGTATAACATATAGACTAAACATAGGAAATAAGTTTAATGATATCATTGTTAACACGCTAGACAATTCAGTACATGTTAGACGATCTAATACTTATAGACAACCTAATACTTATTAGATGGTTTCGCGATAAAAGAGTCTATGATTTTTTATTATAATAAATATTATAAGAAGTGTTAAAGGATTTAACAAAGTTCACTCATGTGTATAAACCAAAGACTAAATGATAGAAAATTTACATTATCCATCGAATAGAAAATCTCACTAAAGTAGACACAATAGACAGTTTCACTAAAGTAACCATGTTAAATGATCATTGGATACTCAACATACTATAAAATATATCAAACGATTAAGCTTTCATTCTTGTTAAACGATCTCTAAAGACATACCAACTCAAATGTCTCCAAAGCTCAAGGAAAACTCAATGAAACAATGTTAATGGTCACATTAGACAATCACTAGAGTTTATACACAATATACGGTCACTTAGTCTTCTACGCATTAAACAGTCTAACATATTAGGGAGTGTCTACACTTTATCTTTATAATCTTATAATGCTTTCTGACATTACTTAAATGTTTTTGAATCTTATGTGATGATTTTAAGTCATATAAATCAAAGTTTTCGAATAAGACAATTGATTGATTAAGTTTTGGAAGTTTTTGTATTTATGAATGTAAAAGTGAACCAATATAATTTTTTTTGTATGATTCTCTCTTTCCCTAATCTCAATTATATCTGTTTTAATTTGTTTTTATAAACTGCTGATAAAAACAATCGGTTGAATCGCAAAAACAACTGATTGATTTTCTTGAAATCAACTAAAACAGTTTGTAACTTGAGCATTTTCACTCCTTTGGCTTTGATTCTTCATTGGCTTTCTCCATACCTTCAAAGTTTGTAAAAAACGTTTAAAAAAAAATTCACCCTCGTCTTGTTTTAGGCCTACAATTCTAACAATTTGTATGAGAGCTAGGTTCTTGAAAGTTACTCAAGTTTTGATCCAAAAATCTGTTTTTATGACTGATAAACTACCTTTTGGGGAAGGTGCTTATATAAATAGACCACCATTGTTTTGTGGTGTAAATTACCAATTTTGGTAGGTAAGGATGAAAATCTTTGTTGAATCTATTAACAAAGGTATTTAGGATGCAATTAAAAATGGTCTTTTTATCCCTATGATTGAAAATGAAAAAGTAATTTATGAAAAACCTTGGTCCCAATGGTCTAAGCAAGAAAGTAAAAAGGCCCAATATGATTGCTAAGAATATTATTACATCTGCACTAAGTTCTGACGAGTTTTTCAGGGTGTCTCAATGTGAATCAGCAAAGGAGATGTGTGATACTCTTGAAGTAACTCATGAAGGCATCAATGATGTGAAAAGGGAAAGGAAGCACACTCTCATACAAGAATATGAGATGTTCAGAATGCAAAAGGGAAAAACAATTGTAGAAGTGCAAAAACGGTTTACTCACATTGTAAATCATCTTATGAGTCTTGGGAAAACATTTGATAAAGAGGAGCTTAATATCAAAATTCTCAAGTGTCTTGATAGATCATGGCAGCCCAAGGTTACTGCCATATTTGAATCAAAGGATCTAACCTCCATGACCACTGCATCATTGTTTAGAAAGCGGAGAGAGCACGAGTTAGAGATGAACAAGCTAAGTGTTCAAGAGAATGAGGACAAGCATGTGAGGACAATTGCATTGAAGGCTGCTGGGAACAGAAACTATTACAAAAATATGAATAATATGGCGACAATCAAAAATATAAAAACTTGATGACTATGTTACGGCAAGTGTACCACATTAGAAGTAATAATTTGTCCCTAAGGAAGAATATCAAACCCACAAGGAATAGTTGAATTATCAAGTATAAGATTTACTAAAGAGAAAACAAAATAACAAAGTTTGTTGGGAGTTTGTTATAATGATTGCAAGAATTGTAAAGAAAGCAAGTTAAAGAGTTTGTAGGTTCAATTGGGAAAATTGGGATTGGGGTCCATTCTTCTTACTCTTATGTATTTTGAATAGCATAATAATATTCTATCCTTTGATTGATGTTGATGCCCATATAAAATTTATTTATATCAATTCCTCGCATATAACATTTCATCTTGATTGACATTTATCCACATATAAAAATCATTCATATTGATTCCTCGCATACAAAATTATTAATAATGTTTCCTAAATATTGATTCTTCATATATTTATAAAAACTCCTTAGCATTACGATTAGATGTTGATAAGAATTAACATTTCAAATATATTCCTAACATTCAAATATGTTAAGCATTATCATTTAGGTCAGAAACTTATAAGTATTTTCCAGTCAAATCTAAGGATCTTGATCATAGTAACCAAGCATTACAAATAAAATGACAATACCAATCATCAATCAAGAGTAGAATGTTATATTTAAATATCACCTCAATACATAAGAGTTTGAACAGATTACTCCCAAACCTAAAAGGTAGAATTAGCCACTCATGTTGGCCATTACAAGCATGGAAAGCAAGAAAAGAAGATCCATGATGTTTCTAACACCTTCTATTCTCCCCATTCCTAATCTAGGGTTGTGCCTCACGCCTCATATTTAACCTAGTCGGGCTTGGGCTAAGTGACTTCTCACCCAAGCGTGATTGGGCTCGCTTGGGTGAGATCCTCTGGAGCTTCTGGCTTGGGCGAGTGTTGGAGCGTTCTAACTTTTCCTTTTTATCTTTGTTTATTCTCCTTTTGCATTTTCATCTCCATTCTTTCCTAGAATCCTGAAATTAACACAAATTTGAGAATAAATTGTTCTTATTCAAATTATAATCGCAAAGTATGTAAAAAAGTTTAAATTCATAAATTAGGGATTATATTACAGTTGTTTTATCAATTAATATTCATAAGTGCATGTATTTTAATATTACTGAAATATGACACTTATCATATATAAATTGATATTCGAGGCAAAATGGAAGAGGGTGTACACCCAACCTAAGACACAATTTTTATCTATATTTTTTTGATATCATGGAGTGCATAAAGGTATAATAGGCATAATTAGAAAATAAGAAATCCTAAGTGAGTTTTACGATTACAACTCTATGGAGAACTTTGATAGAGGTCACTCTTAAAAAGCCCTCCTTGCGCAATAAACACAATTTATCCCATTTAAGAGTCACTAGCCTCCTTTACAATAACATCGCCTATTAAGATAAAGTTTTAAATTAAAGTATTTAATTCATTCAATAATGACATAGACCAAGAATATATTAGAAAAATATATAGCAACATACCTAATATGATAGTATTTACAAGTTGAACTCTTCCTGTTAAAGATAATAGTTTTCCTTTTCAAGAATCAAATTTGAGTCTAACTTTATCCATGTTTCCGTGAAGTAGCAAGCACAAAGAGCTACATTAAACAAAGAAACTCCCATATATTTGACGATAATAAGTCCATAAGATCTATTTCACACTACATATAAAATTAGTGGAGAGATTACTAAAATATGACTTATGGGTTATAGACAACTTATTTTTATAAGGTAATAAGCCATTTTAAAAAGGTTATGACTATGAAACCATGTGTGTCCTTTTATTTTAAAGGCTTAATTACCTTTTTAGTTCCTATATTAAGGGGAAAAAAACCAATTTCATCCCTCTAATTTTAAAATGTTCAATATAATCCAAATTTATTTTAAAACAATTCAATATGGTTCCTTCTATCTCATTAAATTAATTTACTTCAACAATTCTACTACTACACGTTGAATTATATGTGTTCTAACCATATTAAATCGTTTTAAAAAAGTTGGGACTACCACTTTGAATTGCTTTAAAAAAGTTTAGACCAAATTAAACTTTTAAAGAAATGTTACGGGCGACATTGAATTTTTTAAAATAAATGGATGAAATTGATTTTTGACCCTTAATATAGGAACTAAAAGGGTAATTAAACTTATTTTAAAACATACAAATTGAAAAAACTTCATACAATCATAACAACAATCATTTTAGTAATAATGTTTTCACCTTTTTAAGTTTGAGTACCAATATAAATTATATTGTGCTTGAGGATTCGGTTGAATAACAATCCTATATATAATTAGATCGAATAAAAGAACACTAAAACAAATATGATATGAGACAATACTAAAGACACATAATCTAATTAATATGTCTTGGAAGATTCTTAGTTCTTATCAATTTTTGTCCTCATATTTTCTATAACTAGTGGATATAAAAATATAACAATTAGAAAAACTATATTAACCAAAAAGTAATTACATTATGTACTGATCCTTCTAAGAACACCAAAATGTACTAAATCACGATATTGATATGGATCAACCCTAGGATTAGGGATGTGAAAAATTGTGTTCTACTAGGTCTTAAAAGTTTATATCATTTTATTTCAATTCATGTTTACATTGTCTTCGTTTCATACTTAGTTATGTATTGGTACATGTCTCGTTTGTTCAATCAATTCATTTACAAAATAAATTTTACTCAATCATGAGTGTAATTAACAAAAAAGATTTTGTGAGACATATTACAACACGTAAAACTATTCAAGAAAAATACTTTAAAAAATTATACTAGACATGAATCAACTTTACCATGTCAGTAATATAGTCCTTATGATTGTCTTTCCAACTACGATGAAAGATATGGCAATTTTTATGACTGTTTATCAAGTTCCCAAATGCACTTAGTAGAATCTCACTAATTGGCATAATCCACATAGTTATATATATATATATATATTCATAAATTTTGTCTTCTTTTCATCTATTCATAGTCATGACATTTACTAATATATCTAAAAAATGGTATATACTTGTATTTTCAAATGGCAATAAAATTAAACACATTGGATCTTATGAGAATTAATGGTGTACATGTGATTCCTTAACTATTTTATACTTGATATTTTCGTGATCATCCACATCTCAAGAATCCTCAATGTCACAGTTCACATGGTCATCTTCAGAGTTATAATGATTCATGATTACAATTTGGAAAAACACTCAGTTATTTATCCTCTTTCTCTTACTCTTTCTCTTACTCTTTACCAATATGTTCAAATCCTTGGTGGGGAGTGATTGGAAGAGCAAGAGAAAAAAGGGGAACAACCAACTAATGAATCGAATTGTGATTATTAATCATTCTTATTTTGAAGATGACCATGTGGATTGTGATATTGAGGATTCCTGTGATGAGGATGATTACGAAAACATGAAGTTGCAAAAAATGGTTGAGGAGGTATAGTTCACCAATATGTTTATAACATATGTGGACTTAAAAAGTGTTGTGTTCAAAATATACAAAATATCAATCATTCATGAACTAATATATACATATTTTATATATATATATATATATATATATATATATATATAAATGTATCATGATTAGTTGAGTAACATACCAAAAGTCATACTATTTGAAATAATCGAATATAAACTACAACAATGCAAATCCAAAACGGAAAAGAAAACTTAATATTAGTGTTAAGAAGTATAAGTTCTTCACAATTGAGGTCATTTATATATTTAAAAAATATAATAATAAATATATCTTGATTTGATATTTGATATTTTAATATAAAAATAAAAAAAAATTGATAATAAAAAGGGATTAAGTGTGAAAAAAGAAAGGACGATAAAGAGTCTAACCTCTAGGATCAAATCTTATGGTAACATGAAGGAAAATAATGTCTTCAATTTGTTTCAGATTCACAAAGGGTTCCAAAAGTATACGGTGAAGGAAATACAATTTTGCATATTAAATACATTGACAAAAAAATATTGTGCAATGAAAGAATGCATTCCTGTAGCAAAAAATAATAATCATTTTACCTCTTCACTAAAAATATACTAAATAAGTATATGCATGTATTTCATTCATCCCAACAATAATCTAAAACTTCATAAATTGATTTATTTTTTATTTAAAAAAATTTACTGAAAAAAATGTAAACTCATAACTATAAGTACCTGTTGAAGAAACAAACTTAATTACAAAAGAATAATCAAAATAACAAAGAAAAAATTCATGATAATAAATAAAGTACTTATTTTTAGCAATCGTCAATAAATACCAACAAATCTTATGTATGAAAATTTTCTCTTCAAAAGTGAATGTGTTTGCCAATTGAAAAAAATTAAATGAAAGCGTATAATTGGTGAAACCTATCATTACTACAATTTGCCATTAATGATACCTGAAGACAATTTATGGTGATAAGAACTTCTTTTTTATTCTTCCTTTTCCTATTGTTTTTCTTTTCACACTCTCCTTTTGTGGACTATAAGTTCACCTTCGACATCAAGTGGATAACTATTGCACCACTCTTTGAAACTCTTGTCCCCTTGTCACCAACTTGTCACCAAGGGACTTTCAAAATTATTTAATGTTGGTTATCTTTGTATTCTCTTAGTGATCTCCTTTTCTTTGCATTTTATAGCCTTAGATTGTAAGTTGTTGATGCACTAGAGAACGGCCGCATCCAACAATTATGTAAATTAGGGTTTTGAATCCAATTTGATGTACATGTTCAATTGTGATGGGCTTAGCTCAATTTAAGAAACATTATTTTATCTTATTTTTGTTTCGCACATAGGATGGATTTATGGGCTCCTTTCCATATAAATTGAAACATGGCAGATTCTCCTTGCACCGTATCAATTAAGACTGCACCCAATACCATTATTTGAAAAGACTTATTTGCCCTTAATGATATAAAACCCTACTTTCATTGAGGCACCAACAATATGCACTGAACACTGTATGAACCACTAAGTTTGTTGCACGGTAGCAGCAACAAAGAGGAAGATGGTTGCGTAGAGAGAAGGATCTGTCACTGGAGTAGAACTGAGCACCATTGCCACTGTTGCAGAAAAAATCACTACAACATTATCATTGTTGCAACTCACTACACCACCACCACTTCCATTCAAAACACACACCACACTAACACAACACTCCTCTGTAGCATTTCCAAAAAGATAAGGGCTTCAAAACACACACCACAGTAACACAATACTCCTTTGTAGCATTTCAAAAAACATAAGGGCAATGTTGGGTTTTAAAATTTATGTTGGGTACATATATTAAATGATATGGTGCAGGGAGAAACAACCTTGAAACATTTGTAAAGTATTTACCAAATAGATTCCATTTTTTTTTAGTACACTTTATTACTACGAGATATTATCAAATAAATGTTTATTACATATAAAGAAGTTATATCAAATTCAATTCACGTTATATTCATGTATAAATATTTATCATGCTTTTTTATAATAAATGAAACATTCCATCTCTAATAATAATAATAATAATAATAATAATAATTATTATTATTATATTATAACTACGTAAAAAAACTAATTCTTTATATTTATTAAATAAATAATATAAAAAATAGGAAAAAAATGTATTTTATTGATAATAATAATTTTATAAAATATATAACTATTAACCAAGTTCCATTCCTTAAGTAAAAGTAATGATGAGATATTTTAGTAGAAAATGATTTAATGGAAACTAATGTTCTTTTAAAATTGTAAAATTTAATAACGCAAGTTATAATAACTTTTAAAGTCTTTCTTTTTTTTATCAGCAATGAAATAAATTAAATTAATGGGATACTTCAGGGGTATCCCAACCCGTATACACTAAATAAAGATACTTCTCCATAGGATATGAACAGAGGCACACCAACAGACAAGTAGCCAACATCACACATAGTGGGTATTTAACCCACCAGCTCACACATTTACACAGAACCAAAACATCTCGAAAGGTGCAGCAAACGTGATCAAACCCCCAAAAAGATGTCGTAAGGCTATAGAACCCACATACGTACCCAACTTCTTTCCTGCATCACTATATACAAACCCAAAAAAAAAAACTCCTACATTCATTTAGCCATAGGCCGCCTTCCTTCTTTACCCCTGCTTATTGCTTCAGCACCTTCACTCCACTTCCGTCCATGACCTACACTTGCACCTTTTACCTTTTCATAGCGTTCGCACCACGATCCTTGTCTAAACAACCAAGATGATATTGCCATTTGAAAAGTTTTCTGAACCATGAACACCACTCTCCACTGTCAGCACTATATCCACTGCGGTTCAGCACAGTCCTAAGAAATTACCAGTACTTACTCTCAACCATGCAAGGTGTCTCCAGCATAAAATCCTAACCATCCCGGGATCAGCCCCACAGCTCCACAGCCACCCAGATCACTTCCTTCAACTCACTCCCATCATCTACCAAAGACACCTTCATCAAAGTCAACCGCAGACTCATACTGATTATTCCATTGACGAACTGCAACCAGCATTGGAATCCCACCACCAGCCTTTCTTCCAATGGGCACGCCATTCCCATCCAAGCCATGAGAGGACTTTAATTCCTTTCTTTTGAAAACTAGCTTCTGCAGTGCCTGAGGTGCTTCCACACAATTCCAGCACATTCACACCCGTGACCTGAATATACTTGCACCTACAAGGGCCTAAAGCTGATTCAAACAGAGAACAGGGGAACAAGATTTTTATCTAACCGGTCTTAGCTCGAAACTAGCACCTTCCTCGGACCTCAACTCATTCTGCCAGCAAGATCTCTGCTCCAAATTCAACCACTCATACATCCACTCAACTCCACCGCCATCCTCTGTACAACATGTAGGTTCACCATTAAAAACTAACCCCCTTCAAATTTCTCTATTCTGCCACCAACCAGCAAACTTTAAACCTTCCACTGCAACACAGATACTACTTATAGCTACTAATACAAATCATTGGGTTCAACACCCAATAAGAAAAAGAGTAGGTAAATTTATTCCCCTTATGTTTTAACCATAACCATGACTTTAGCTGGGCCTTTTGTTGGACTTCTTCCTCATCCACAACACCTTGATTAAAAGCTACTGAATTCCTATGATTCCACAAACATCGTATAATGGTAGCCCAAACCCCTTTCCAGATCTGATTTTGTTTATTACTGCCCTGGGTCAACATAAAACTTTCAAAATGATTCCTAACATCGTTATGTTGGACGTAGAGAATTCCAATCCATCTAAGGCATAGATCCCATACACGACTAGCAACCTTACACTCCAGGAAGAGATGTTGGCAGGACTCTTCCTTAAGTTCACAAAGAG
>Ga0123342_1011104_pt1 | contig 10012 bp, 8 predicted proteins | sample Turbeawhitnodule_FD_89960 | JGI IMG/M metagenome (GOLD analysis project Ga0123342, IMG submission 89960) | Root nodule microbial communities of legume samples collected from Mexico - Turtle bean Mexico white nodule | ecosystem: Host-associated > Plants > Roots > Nodule | place: Mexico: Nepantla...
AGGAACTTATTAACCTTCATTTCCTAATTCGAGAGCGGGTATTAGTTGCTAATCATGAGTGAGTAGCGGTCGTATGCGCTTTCCTAGAACCAATCTGACAGGGGCCGAGGAGATTTCCGCGGAAGTCGAAGGTGAACAGCTGCAGGAATACGCAGGCGAGAAGCCTACGGCACCGATCTGGCAGAGCAATTTTTCACTGGCTCCGAATGTGCGGTTCACCCGCACGCCCGAGAATCTGATCAATCCGAAACGCGTGCCGGCGCCACCCGTTCGCACGGCGCCTCTTGCGCTGCAGGAACGCGTTGCGGCGGAAATCGGCGCGAGCGTGGCGCCGCCGGCATCTGCTGTCGCCAACGTTCCGCTCGAGGTCTATGAAGCCGAGATCCCGCCTGTGATCGAAGTGCAGCCGACCGCGGCCCTATCGCCGGTGAGTTCGGTCGAGCCTGAAACCCACACCATTGTCCGCGCATCCACTGAACTGGCGTCCATCTCGGACTTCGCGTTCTGGGAAGTCATGGCCTTCGAGGAAGCGAGCGCCGAACCGATCCTGCTGCCCCCGGTTGTCTCCCTGCCAAAGGCAGAGGTCAGTCCCGAATCGATCATCAGCCGGTTCCGTGTCATGGAGTGGCGGCCAGGTCGGCAACAGCCGGCAATTGCCGTTGCTCCCATGCCTGAGCCGGTCGCTCCGCCTCCCGTCGCACCAGCTCCTGGTTTGACGCGCACCCGCGCAACACAAAGCCCGGCAGAGGCCGAGCAGAGTCGTGTGGAAGAAGCGGTCGTCCAGCTGAAAACGCCGCCGATCGCTCCGTTGCCGGTCCGCACGCAGGTACCGCAGCCGCTTGCGCCGGCACCGCTCTTTGCCGCACCGAAGGTCGTCCCCTCGAGGGTCGATGCCTCGGGCTACGAATTCCCGTCGCATTCGCTGCTGCAGGAGCCGCCGGAACGCGTTGGCGAGATCATGTCGCAGGAGACGCTGGAGCAGAATGCCGGCCTCCTCGAAAGCGTCCTCGAGGATTTTGGCATCAAGGGCGAGATCATCCATGTCCGCCCCGGCCCCGTCGTCACACTTTACGAGTTCGAACCGGCACCGGGCGTCAAGTCCTCGCGCGTCATCGGCCTGGCCGACGATATCGCCCGCTCGATGTCGGCGCTGTCGGCGCGTGTTGCCGTGGTTCCCGGCCGCAACGTCATCGGCATCGAACTGCCGAACGCGCTGCGCGAAACCGTCTATTTCCGCGAGATGATCGAAAGCCAAGACTTCGAGAAGAGCGGCTACAAGCTGGCGCTCGGCCTCGGCAAGACGATCGGCGGCGAGCCGGTCATCGCGGAGCTCGCGAAGATGCCGCATTTGCTCGTCGCCGGCACCACCGGTTCGGGCAAGTCGGTTGCCATCAACACGATGATCCTGTCGCTGCTCTACCGGATGTCGCCGGTACAGTGCCGCCTGATCATGGTTGATCCCAAGATGCTGGAACTTTCCGTCTATGACGGCATTCCGCACCTTTTGACGCCCGTTGTCACCGACCCCAAGAAGGCCGTGATGGCGCTGAAGTGGGCGGTGCGCGAGATGGAGGATCGCTATCGCAAGATGTCGCGCCTCGGCGTGCGCAATATCGACGGTTACAACAGCCGCGTGGCGCAGGCGCGCGACAAGGGCGAGACCATCCATGTCATGGTCCAGACCGGCTTCGATAGAAGCACCGGTGCGCCGATCGAAGAACAACAGGAAATGGACCTGACGCCGATGCCATACATCGTCGTCATCGTCGACGAGATGGCCGACCTGATGATGGTCGCCGGCAAGGAAATCGAAGGGGCGATCCAGCGCCTCGCGCAAATGGCGCGTGCGGCTGGCATCCACCTGATCATGGCGACGCAGCGCCCTTCGGTCGACGTCATCACCGGGACCATCAAGGCAAACTTCCCGACCCGCATCTCCTTCCAGGTGACGTCGAAGATCGACAGCCGCACCATCCTCGGAGAGCAAGGCGCCGAACAACTGCTCGGCCAGGGCGACATGCTGCACATGCAGGGCGGCGGGCGGATCTCGCGCGTACACGGGCCGTTCGTTTCGGATGCCGAAGTGGAGAAGGTCGTCGCGCACCTGAAGACGCAGGGGCGGCCGGAATATCTCGACACCGTGACGGCCGACGAAGAGGAAGATGCCGAGGAAGAGGATAGCGCCGTCTTCGACAAGGGCGACATGGCCGCCGAGGACGGAAACGACCTCTACGACAAGGCCGTCAAGGTGGTGCTGCGCGACAAGAAGTACTCGACCTCCTACATCCAGCGCCGTCTCGGCATCGGCTACAACCGTGCGGCTTCGCTCGTCGAGCGCATGGAGAAGGAAGGTCTCGTCGGCCCGGCAAACCATGTCGGCAAGCGCGAGATCGTGGCTGGACGCGGCGGCGAGAACGAATGACGCAGAGACTGCGGCCCCCAAAGGGCGCCGCAGTCAGCAGCAATATCCGCGCCGGAGAGTGGTCCGGTACGGCGTGGCCTAGCTGGGAGTGGGCAGGCGGCGGTCTTGATAGATATGGATTGTCAGGCGCTGCAACCTGCCCGATCGCATCGAGGTCCCCGCTCTTCCGGGCCAACAGGAGCGTCTCTTGGTCCTTCCGTCAGGGTGGATCGTCGGTCCTGACGACCTGCGATCCTCCTCCTGCAATCATCACCGAACGCCGGACTTTCGACCAGTTTTGTCAGATCCGGTTCGCGACCCGGCTCTCTGTCCAATGACGCCATCAGTGTGCGGCAGATTATTGACGCGGGGATCGGCGGGGACAAACGGCTCGTTCAAATAATTGAAGCTCCTTAGGAGTTATTTCTCCGCGCACGAAAATTGTCCGCGCGGAGACCGTTCGGCCTCGATGGCCGCGAGCCGTAGCGTCTCGGCGACGAAATCGCTCTTGCCGCCGGTGTAGATATCCCAATCGCCGTTGGCCTCGGCGGCAAGGTGACGCTTCAGCGCCTGATACTCGGTTGCTCTTTGCGGGTGAGCGCGCAGATAATCGCGGAACAGGATGCGGTCGCGGTGGGCCGGATTATCAGGTGTGCAGAGATAAAGGCGCAAGCCATAGCCGTCATGATCGCGCGTGAAGAGCCAGCGGCCTTCGCCGTAGGGATCGCCATGATCCTGAAAACCGGCGGAGGGAAGCAAGGCGCCGACCGCAGCCAACGCAGCTTCGTCCACGAGCACGGCATCAAGATCGATCTTGGGCTTAGCCGCTAGTCCGGGGACCGCCGTGCTGCCGATATGCTCGATTGCAAGGATGCGATCCGCCGTCAGCGCCAGCAGTTCACACTTTGCGGCGTCGAAGAGAGCGGGCCATGCCGGATCGTAGTCGAGAACCCTGATCGGCCGCATGCCCCCTCCGGGTCAGCCGATCCTAGGCCACTTCCGTGAGGAAGCCGTTCAGCGCATCCACGATCCTGCGCTCGCCTTCTTCCAGCGAGCCGCTGTTGTCGAGGTCGGTCACGTCGTAGTCGCCGCGCACGGTGAGTGGACCGCGAGCAAGACGCGCCATGATGTCTTCGTGCGTCTCGCGGCCGCGCGCTTCCAGACGGCTGGCCAGCACCTCGGCAGTCGCCGTTACATTGATGACCTTGAGCCGCGGGAAGACCGCCTTGAAATGGTGAAGCGCCGAACGGGAGCCATTGGCGATGACCAGATTCCCCTGCGCGAGCGAGACCGACACCTCGGCTGGAATGCCATATTTCAGGCCGTGTGCTTCCCACCAAACGGCAAAGCTTCCGGCCTGCTCCATCGACGCAAAGCCCTGGTCCGACACGGCGAGATGCTGCTCGCCGCCAGCATGGGTGTGGCGGGTGATGACGCGGCGGACGAAATGCACCTCAGGACGGCCCTGGAAGTGCTTGGCGGCCAGCGCCATCAGCGTGTCCTTGCCGGCGCCGCTCGGGCCGACGACCACGACCATGATGCCGCGTTCGGTGCCCGGAACGATGTGCGGTTCGTGCGACGGGTTCATGCGACACGGCGCCCTTCGCGCCAAACAGAGCGGCTGACCGGCACGCCGTGGTCGCGGAACACGCGGACGAGATCGGCGCGCAGGCCGGGAGCGATGCGACCGCGGTCATCGAGGCTGACGGTGCGCGCAGGCGTCGCGGTGACCATGGCGATCGCTTTCGGCAGCGAGATACTCTCGACTTCGTCGGCAATCAAGAAAGGTGCGTAGAGGAGGCTGAGCGGGACGTAGTCGGAGGACAGTACATCGAGAACGCCGCGTTCGGCGAGATCGCGGGCAGCAATGTTGCCGGAATGCGACTTGCCGCGCACGATGTTCGGGGCGCCCATCAGCACGCTCATGCCATGCTCGTGCGACGCCTTGGCTGCGTCGAAGCTAGTCGGGAATTCGGCCAGGCGAACGCCATTTTCGATGGCTTCGTCGACATGGGCGAGCGTTGCGTCGTCATGACTGGCGACGGTAATGCCGCGCTCAGCGCAGACCTTGGAAATGGCAGTGCGGTGCGGCGTCGAGTTGCGCTCGGATTCCGACACGCGGCGATCGATGAACTCGGCAAACTGGGCATCGGTCAGGCCGCGCTTCTTCTGGTAATAGAAGATGTACTGATCCATCGTCTGGAACTGGCGCTGGCCGGGAGCGTGATCCATCAGCGAGACGAGACGGACATAGGGATCGTTCTCGAAATCGGCGAAATGCTGCAGAACGTTGTCAGCAGAGACCTCGCAGCGCAGGTGGAGCAGGTGTTCGGCACGCAGGCGGCCTTCCTGCTCGGCCTTCTGGATGGCGTCGGCCATCTCGCGCATCTCGCCATGCTCGAAGCCGCCGTCTTCGTCGGCGCCCATACGGAGGCAATCGAAGACCGTGGTGATGCCTGATGTGACGATCTGTGCGTCATGCGCCTGGATCGCCGCCGTCTTGTGCCAGCGCAGGCCCGGGCGCGGCGAATAGTGGCCTTCGAGATGGTCGGTGTGGAGTTCGACGAGACCCGGGATCAAATAGTCGCCTTCGAAATCCTCGCCGACATGGGAGCTGCCTGTCGAGATATCGGCGATCTTGCCGTCGCGGACGAGGACCGATCCTTCGATGATTTCATCCTCGAGGACAATGCGGGCGTTGGAGAAGACGGTTTCTGTGGTCATCGACTAGGGTCTCTCAGTTTTTCGCGCCGGCAAGCGGCCACCAGGAATGGGCTGTAAACGGCGCGCCACGCGCCTCCTCAACGAAAACGGCAATGCCGCCAATTGGGAGCGGCCGGCCGGTAAAAGCGGCGAAACGCTCCGCCAGAATGGCCTTCATTATGCCAGCACGCTCCTGCGGCACCTGGCCGGTCAGCGTCATGTGGAACCCGAAGTCATCCATCACATAGGGATAACCCCAGCGCAACAGATTGGCCCTCTGACTCTCGCTCAGTTTCTCCGGATTGCGGCGTGCGATATCGGCATCCGACAACGCGGCGCGAAACGGTTCGAAGGATTTTACCACCCTGGCTGCGAAATCCTGAAGCGGCGGATGCAGACAGGCGGGTACCAGCGCAAAGAATTTGCCCAGTTGTCCAAGCACCAGCTCGGGAATCTCGAAGGCGGGCGTACGGGCGGCGAAATCCTCGACAACCTGGAGGAGGTCCTTCTCAGTGACGGAGGCGGCCAGATGGAACGGTGCCTTGATCGTCGCGTGGAAGGCATAGCGGCGAGGCTCGGCGGTCAGCTCAAACTGCTCGGCGGCCGGCAGGTTCGGATGATCGGGAGCCGGATAGGTTTCGCCGGTGAAGGCATCGCGGCCGAGCCAGAGCGCGGCCGTGCCATTCAAAGGATCATCCTTCGGCGGCGTGAAATAGAGTGCGTAGCGCAAGGCTCGTATCCTGGGAATCGTTCGGAATGCGGATTGCAGTCTTCAGTGATTTGACCGCCACCGCAAGCTGGCTTCCGGCTAAAAGATCTCCGTGACAGAATGATGATGATCCCGAACGATCCTGCGCTTTTTTTCAGTGTGCCTTGGTGCCCATCAACCGATGGCGCAGCGCGTTCGAGGCCATGTCGAACAGGAAAACGACGATGAGGATCAACAGCACCATATAGGCGACATTTTCCCAGTTGGCGTTGGTACGCATCGCCTCCCAAAGCTTGAGGCCGATACCGCCGGCGCCGACCGCGCCGATGATGGTGGCGCCACGGACGTTCGATTCCCACTGGTAGAGCGACTGGCTGACGAAAACCGGAACGATCTGCGGGATGATGCCGTAGCGATGCGTGAGCACGGTGGAGGCACCGGTCGATTTGATGCCTTCGCGCGGCTTGTTGTCGACGTTCTCCAGGCCTTCGGAATAGAGCTTGCCGAGTGTGCCGGTTTCCGTGAGGAAAATCGCACCGGAGCCGGCCAGGGGGCCGGGGCCGAAGGCGCGGGTCAGGAAGAGTGCCCAGATCAGCATGTCGACCGAACGCAGGAAGTCGAAGAAGCGCTTCAGGACCTGGTTCAGTACCTTATTCGGGGTGATATTGCGCGCAGCCAGAAACGCCAGCGGGAAAGCGAGCCACGCACCGAGCAGCGTTCCCAGGAAGGCCATCACGATGGTCTGGAACAGCTTGGTCCAGACGTCGCCGTGCTGCCAGGCGCTGTTATGCCAGATATTGTCGAAGGCAAGCGACAGGTTGGACTGGCCGGGCTTCAATTCCGGTCCCGAAACGATCAGGCTCAGCACCTCGCCCACCGGCTTGTCAAAGAAGGGGGACTGGGTGTCGAAGACGAAATTCGCCCAGCCGAGGAATCGCCTGCGGACCTTCACGCGATCGACTGAGATACTGACGTCACCGGCAAAGCCGAGATCGGCCAGGACGTTGTCGTCATAGACCGTCATCCAGCTCGGCACAGGGCCGATGACCTTCGGCGCGCCGCTGGAGACTTCCACCGGGACGCTGATGCCGTGGGCGGTGACGACCGTCTCCGTCTTGGAGACCGTGACCGTGCGGCCCATGCCACTGACCGACACGGTGACGCTGCCATCCGGATTGTTGATGACCCAATCGGGATGCGGGTTGTCGCCAAGCGGCGAGAAGCGCGGATATTTGATCGTGATGCCGTCATCGCCGATGCGCAATTCGGGCTGTACATCATAGCTTACCCACTGGCTGAGATAGAGGCCGACGCGCTCCCAATGGGCATCGGCAAGCAGCTTCGGCAAGTCGAAGAACCAGGTTGCGTAAAGCGCATAGACAAGCGTCGCGATCACGATCATCAGGCCGCCGAAGCGCTGCTGGAAGGAACGTTTGAAGTATTCCGGGTAGCGCTGCTCGATCTCGTGCATCCGGTTGGCGTCGATCACCGTCATGGCGGACCTCAATGCTGCAGAAGGAAGGCGTGCTCGCCGACGAGGCGGCGGCGCAGCCATGCGGAGAACTGGTCGACCGCAACGATGGTGATGAAAAGCAGGAGAACGAGCGCCATCGTCTTGGCGCCGAAGCCGCGCGAAATGGAGAGCTTCAGCTCCTCGCCGATGCCGCCGCCGCCGACCGCACCGATGATGGTGGAGGCACGAACGTTGATCTCAAGGCGCAGCAGTGCGTAGGAGACGAAGTTCGGCATGACCTGCGGCATGGCGGCGAAGCGCACGCGCTCCGACCAGCTGGCGCCCACGGCCTTCATGCCCTCGTCGGGCTTCATGTCGATGTTTTCGACGACTTCGTAGAAGAGTTTGCCGAGCGCACCGATGGTGTGCAGGCTGACGGCGATGATGGCGGCAACTGGACCGATCGACAGGATGGCTGAAAACAGGCCGGCGATGACGATCTCGGGGAAGGCGCGGAGGAGTTCGGTCAGACGCTTGGTGATGATGCGCAGCGGATTGGACGGCGCCAGATTGCGAGCCACGAGAAAGCTCAGCGGCACGGCGAAGATGAAGCCGATGATCGTCGAAACGAGCGCGACGTTGATCGTGATGATCATCAGCTCGAAATATTCGGGGATATAGAAGCCGCCCCAGACATGGACGCGACCCTCGGCGAAATTATACTCTTCACCGGTCTTTTGGGTCGGGCTTGCGATGTCGAACAGGGCGCGCCAGACGTCATTCCAATCCTTTGGAATGAGCCAGCTCAAAAAATCGAAGAGATGCGGCAGGCGCTCGAAGAAATGGCCGGCATTACTTTCATCGGCAAAACGCACCGAGGCGACGAAGGCGGCAAACAGGATCACCAGGCCGAGGCCGGTATAGAAGCGGCGGCGGGCCACCATCTTGCTCCAGGTGTCACCGATTTCACGGGCGCTTTGCGGCGTGGCCGGCGCGTGGGCAAAAGTCATGAAGGTGTCCGCTTTCTTCACAGGAAAAAGGGCGGCCTGCAACGGTCGCCCTCCAGCTATCAGGATCGATCAACCGCCAATGGCAGCCTTACGAGCGTCGATAATGGCGTTATAGAAGTCAGGCTGAACCTTGGTGTAGCCCTGGTAGTCGCCGCCTTCGATGGCTGCGAAACACTTGGCATCCTTTGCCGGGAGCTTCATGAAGAAGTCGGTAAGCTTTGCCTGCCAGTCAGCACCGAGTTCGTTGCGAACAACGAGCGGACCGTTCGGGATCAGCGGCGAACGCCAGACTTCGACGAGCTTGTTCGGGTCTACCGTGCCCTTGTCGACAGCCTTGCGGAAGGTGCCGGAGGTGTAGCCGTCCTTGAAATCGCCGATGCCCGAAGAGTCGTCAACAGCGATGTCGACCTTGCCGTCGTAGGCAGCGAGAAGGTTGTTCTCGTGACCGCCGTTGAACTGCGTGGAAGCGAAGTACTGGTCATTCGGCATGCCAGTGTCCTTCGGGATCTGTGTCAGCGGAATGAGGTAGCCCGAGGTGGAGTCCGGATCGGCGTAGCCGAGCTTCTTGCCCTTGGCGCCCTTGATGTCCTTGATGCCCGCGGACTTCAGAGCCAGGCCGATCGAGTGGTAGCCGGTCGAGCCGTCCTTCTGGACCGTCGTGAGGATCGGGGTAACAGCCTTGTCGTTCTTGATGGCGATTGCAGCGTAACCCGAAGCGCCGAGTTCTGCAAAGTCGAGCGTGCCGCCGAGCAGACCCTGGATAACGCCGTCATAATCAGCAGCCGGGAAGAGCGAAACCTTCTCGAAGCCGAACTCGGTCTTCAGGTGGTCGGCCAGGCAAGCGTAGTTGCGCAGGCGGTCGGTTTCGTGCTCGCCACCGAGAATGCCGACGCGGAATTCCTTGAGGTCTGCAGCATGCGAGACGCCGGCAAGCGCAAACAGCGCCGTCGCGGCAAAGAGTGCTTTCTTCAACATGGTACTCTCCTGATTGACCGGTGTCCCCGGCGATCTCTGGTTAAGAAGAAATGTGCCCATAACGCGGGCTTACGATCGAGGCCGCCCCTCTCAGAGACCGGCCAGCGCCAGCGGTTGCAAGCCGGCGGATTGGTGGGCGGCGACAGCCGCGGGAATGTTAATCGACGTCGAGGTCATCGTCTCGTCGATGCCGGCACCATCCTTGTCGGTGCCGTAGATCTGCTTGACGGCATCGGCCGTCAGCTCGGACGGCTTGCCGTCGAACACGACGCGGCCAGCGGCCATGCCGACGATGCGTTCGCAGTAGTTGCGGGCGGTATCCAGCGTATGAAGGTTGGTGACGACGGTGATGCCTTCGCGCTCGTTGATGTCGCGTAGCGCGTCCATGACGATCTTGGCAGTCAGCGGATCGAGCGAGGCGATCGGCTCGTCGGCAAGTACCATCTTCGGGTTCTGCATCAGGGCGCGGGCGATCGCGACGCGCTGCTGCTGGCCGCCGGAAAGGGTGCCAGCCATTTGCAGTGCCGTCTGCTCGATACCGAGGCGCTCAAGAGCTGCGATCGCATGAATGCGCTCTTCGCGGGTGAAGATGCCGAGCAGGCTCATTGCGGTCGAACGACGGTTCAGACGGCCGAGCATGACGTTGGTCAACACGTCGAGACGCGGAACGAGATTGAACTGCTGGAAGATCATGGCGCAATCACGCTGCCAGTTGCGCAGGGCCTGACCACGGAGGCTCGAGACCTCAACGCCGGCAAAAT
>Ga0123342_1011105_pt1 | contig 10011 bp, 6 predicted proteins | sample Turbeawhitnodule_FD_89960 | JGI IMG/M metagenome (GOLD analysis project Ga0123342, IMG submission 89960) | Root nodule microbial communities of legume samples collected from Mexico - Turtle bean Mexico white nodule | ecosystem: Host-associated > Plants > Roots > Nodule | place: Mexico: Nepantla...
AGAAGGTCCTTTCCGCCGCCTGCCAGCAGTCGCTGCGCCAGGATCGTGCCGTACTGCATTCGCTGGCAACCGGCTTCTCGCTTGACGGCGAGCGCGGTATCCGCGATCCGCTGTCGATGTATGGTGACGTTCTCGGCGTCGACATGCACGTCGTCACGGCTGAGCGTACCGCGCTTAAGAACCTCGAGCTCAGCGTCAATCGCGCGCACCTCTCGGTCGAGGGCATCGTTGCGACGCCCTACGCATCGGGCCTTGCTGCTCTCGTCGACGACGAAGTCGAGCTCGGCTGCGCGGCGATCGATATGGGCGGCGGCACGACGACGATTTCGGTCTTCGCAGAAGGCAAGCTGGTGCACACGGATGCCGTCAGCCTCGGCGGCCATCACGTCACCACGGATCTCGCCCGCGGTCTTTCGACCCGTATCGAGGATGCCGAACGCCTGAAGGTCGTTCATGCTTCCGCGATGCCGAATTCCTCGGACGAGCGCGAACTGATCTCGATCCCGCCGATCGGCGAAGACGAACGCGACCTGCCGACACAGGTGCCGCGCGCTTTGGTATCGCGCATCGTCAGCGCCCGTATCGAGGAAACGATGGAATTGATCCGCGACCGCATCCAGCGCTCGGGCTTCAGCCCGATCGTCGGCAAGCGCGTCGTGCTGACGGGCGGTGCGAGCCAGCTGACCGGCCTTGCCGAAGTCGCGCGCCGCATTCTTGCCCGCAACGTCAGAATCGGTCGTCCGATGGGCGTCTCGGGTCTGCCGACAGCAGCGAAGGGCCCAGCCTTTTCGACCGCCGTCGGCCTGATGATCTATCCGCAGGTCGCGGACCAGGAAACACATGCGTCACAGAGCGGTCTGCTCATGTCGCTTGGGGGAAATACCAGCCGCTTTGCCCGCATGGGGCAGTGGCTGAAAGAAAGCTTCTGATAATTGAGTGAATTGGCCGGCGTGGCGATGCGGCCATAAAGAGAAGGAACGGTAACATGACTATCAAGCTGCAAAAGCCGGATATCACTGAGCTTAAGCCGCGTATCACCGTGTTCGGTGTCGGCGGTGGCGGTGGCAACGCTGTCAACAACATGATCTCCGCGGGCCTCCAGGGCGTCGACTTCGTCGTTGCCAACACGGACGCCCAGGCCCTGACGATGACGAAGGCAGAGCGCATTATCCAGCTCGGCGCCAATGTTACCGAAGGTCTCGGTGCTGGCTCGCAGCCGGAAGTCGGTCGCGCAGCTGCCGAGGAATGCATCGATGAAATCATCGATCACCTGAACGGCACGCATATGTGCTTCGTCACCGCCGGTATGGGCGGCGGCACGGGTACTGGCGCTGCTCCGGTTGTCGCTCAGGCAGCCCGGAACAAGGGCATCCTTACCGTTGGCGTTGTCACCAAGCCCTTCCACTTCGAAGGCGGTCGCCGCATGCGTCTGGCGGAAGCCGGCATCGAAGAGCTGCAAAAGTCGGTCGACACGCTGATCGTCATTCCGAACCAGAACCTCTTCCGCATCGCCAACGACAAGACGACCTTTGCCGACGCTTTCGCGATGGCTGACCAGGTTCTCTATTCGGGTGTTGCCTGCATCACCGACCTGATGGTGAAGGAAGGTCTCATCAACCTCGACTTCGCTGACGTCCGTTCGGTCATGCGCGAAATGGGCCGCGCCATGATGGGAACCGGTGAAGCATCCGGCCAGGGCCGCGCGATGCAGGCTGCCGAAGCTGCGATCGCCAACCCGCTGCTCGACGAAACCTCGATGAAGGGTGCACAGGGCCTGCTGATCTCCATCACCGGCGGTCGCGACCTTACCCTCTTCGAAGTCGATGAAGCGGCAACCCGCATTCGCGAAGAAGTCGACCCGGATGCGAACATCATCCTCGGCGCGACATTCGACGAATCGCTCGAAGGCATCATCCGCGTTTCCGTCGTTGCGACAGGCATCGACCGTGCCATCAACGCGGCGGCAGGCAAGACTTTCCAGCCGGTGGCAAAGCCGATCGTGCGTCCTTCCGCGGCCGTTGCTCCGGCGCCGGCCGCCGTTCAGCCTGCACCTGTCATGCAGCAGGCACCCAAGCCCGTCGATCCGGTCGCGCAAGCAATCCGCACGGCTGAAGCCGAAATGGAACGCGAGCTTGAAATCCACGCGCCGCGTGCTTCAGCCCCCGTCCAGCAGCCGGCGATACAGGAGACCTTCCGTCCGCAGAGCAAGATCTTCGCTGCTCCTGAGGCCGCTCCGGTCATTCGTCCAGCTCCGGTTCAGCAGGCTCCAGTTCACGCTCCGGTCATGAGTCAGCCGGTTCAGCAGCCTGTTATCAGCCAGCCGGCACCGGTCGTGCAGCAGCCGATGGCCGCTCAGCAGGCCGTACGTATGCCGAAGGTGGAAGACTTCCCGCCGGTAGTGCAGGCGGAGATCGACCATCGCTCGCAGCCTGCACCCACGTCTCATGCGCATGAAGAGCGTGGTCCGATGGGCCTCCTGAAGCGGATCACCAGCTCACTTGGCCGCCGCGAAGAGGAAGTCGCGCCGGAGATGACGTCAGCTCCTGCGGCTGCCTCGCAGCAGCGCCGTCCGCTCTCTCCGGAAGCAAGCCTCTACGCACCGCGCCGTGGAAATCTTGATGATCAGGGTCGCAGCGTTCCGCAGGCTCGCATGATGCAGGAAGACGATCAGCTCGAAATTCCGGCATTCCTGCGCCGTCAGTCGAACTGAAGCAAGGACAGAATCGCCACATGGATGCCCGGGAGTAAGCTCCCGGGCATTGCTGTTTCAGAGCATCGAATCTGACGCTAATTGCGCTGTTATTTCAATGGCATGCTTTCGTAACAATGCGAAAGAAACAGTGATTTGGATTGGAACCCGGGCGCACGTATGTATGGGGTCAAGAAACCGCCCTCGTGCCCTTCATGGCGAGACTTGGACGGAGTGAAATGAACCCTGGCAGATAGTTCGGCATGTTAGCCGCGGCGGGTCACCAGGGATAATAAAGGCAAAATTTATGGTTATTGGCATGTTGGGTTTTCAAACGACGGTATCACGTCCGATCACGCTCTCGGGCATCGGCGTCCATTCCGGTGCTGACGTTTCGATTACCTTCAACCCGGCAGAAGCCGACACTGGCGTCGTCTTCAATCGCATGCATGAAAACGGCGAGGTTTCCGAATACCGTGCTGTTTCTTCGCAGGTCGGCAATACGGATCTCTGCACTGTTCTTGGGTTCTCGCCGGCGCACTCAGTCGCGACGATCGAGCATGTCATGGCTGCTGTCTACGCGCTCGGTCTCGACAACGTGTTGATCGAGGTCCATGGCGCCGAAATGCCGATCATGGACGGCAGCTCTATGCCCTTTATCGAAGCGATCGAACAGGTTGGCCTGGTATCGCTCGGCGTGAAGCGCCGCTACATCCGCGTCACCAAGCCGGTTCGCATCGAGCATGGCGGCTCGTGGAGCGAGTTCCGTCCCTATGACGGTATGCGCTTTGAAGTCGAGATCGATTTCGATTGCCCGTTGATCGGCCGGCAGAAATGGGAAGGCGACATGACGGCCGCGACGTTCAAGTCCGAGTTGTCGCGCGCTCGCACCTTCGGTTTCATGCGGGATGTCGAGCGTCTCTGGGCATCCGGCCATGCGCTTGGTTCCTCGCTTGAGAATTCCGTCGTCATCTCGGACGACAATACTGTTATCAATGTCGAGGGCCTGCGTTACGCCAAGGACGAGTTCGTGCGCCACAAGGCACTCGATGCCGTCGGCGATCTGGCACTGGCCGGCGTTCCGTTTATCGGCTGCTACCGCTCGTATCGTGGTGGCCACAAGATGAATGCTAATGCTCTTAAGGCGCTGCTCAGCGACCCGACCGCCTATGAAGTGGTCGAGACCTCTGCGCCGCGCCAGCGTGTTGCTCCTCGGGATTTCATCCGGGTCAACGCACCGGAATTTGCTCCCTGGTCGGCATGACCTCCATCGCATCTTTTAGGCCAGGGCCGCCTCCGTCGGGAGGCGGTTTCTTTATGGAGCATGAGTTGCCGGTGATTCCTCGATAGGTGTTTTGGCGCAGATGTTTAGCGGCAACAGTTGCAGCTTTCTCGGTGCAAAACCGGTGAATGTGGCCTGCGTCGCCACAAAAATGCGTTAATGCATCATCATTGCGTTGCTCTGGCTGCTCATTTGTGGCTAGAAACGCCAGCAAGGCGTGGCTGCTGTTGAGGGATGGCAGCGTTGGGATTGTTCCGATGGGTTATGCAGGGTCTGAAAGTATGATGAAGACAGCGCGCGCTTTGTTCGCATCGCTCTTGGTGCTGAGCGCAGGTGCCTTAGTTTCCGGATGCCAGTCGGACCCTGACATCGACATTACCAAGCTCGGCGTCGAGAGCGATCCGCCGGATGTTCTTTATACCCAGGGCCTCGCCAACATGAAGGCCGGTAACATGGCCGAGGCGGCGCGCAAGTTCGATGCCATCGACCGCGAGAACCCGTTCTCGGAATGGGCGCGCAAGGCGCTCGTGATGAGCACCTTCGTCAAGTACCGCCAGGGCCGTCTCGACGACGCTCTCGCCTCGGGTAACCGCTATATGGCGCAGTATCCGAAGTCCAAGGATGCTCCCTATGTGCAGTATCTGATCGGTCTGACCTATTCGAAGCAGATCGTCGACGTCACGCAGGATCAGCGCGCAGCGGCAAAGACCGTCGAAGCCATGCAGGCTGTCATCGACAATTATCCGGATTCCGAATACGTCGACGATGCGCAAGCGAAAATCCGCTTCGCACGCGACCAGATCGCCGGCAAGGAAATGCAGGTCGGCCGTTACTATATGGAACGCAAGGAATACCTTGCGGCAATCTCACGCTTCCGCACAGTCGTTGAGAAGTATCCGAATACCAACCAGATCGAAGAAGCGCTGGCGCGCCTTGTCGAAGCCTATTATGCAATGGGCATCGTCGAGGAGGCGCAGACCGCAGCTGCCGTTCTGGGCCACAACTATCCGGATAGCCAGTGGTACGCAGATTCCTTCAAGCTCTTGAAGAGCGGTGGCACAGAGCCGCGTGAAAACCCGGGCTCCTGGATCGCTGCTGCAGGCAAGAAACTCCTGCTCGGTTCCTGAGGCCAATGCTGATCCAGCTTTCGATCCGCGATATCGTCCTGATCGAGCGGCTGGATCTCGCCTTCGAGACCGGCCTCTCGGTGCTGACCGGTGAGACCGGTGCTGGCAAATCCATCCTGCTCGATAGCCTGTCGCTTGCCCTTGGTGGCCGCGGCGATGGCGGCCTTGTTCGACACGGCGAAGACAAGGGGCAGGTGACGGCTGTCTTCGACGTCGGGCCGGATCACGGCGCCCGCAAGTTGCTGCGCGAAAACGGCATCGATGATGATGGCGATCTCATCTTTCGCCGCGTCCAAAACTCCGACGGGCGTACGAAGGCCTATGTCAACGACCAGCCACTCAGTGTTCAGTTGATGCGCCAGGCCGGACAGATGCTGGTCGAGATCCACGGCCAACATGATGATCGCGCTCTCGTCGATACCCATGCGCACAGGATGCTGCTCGATGCCTTCGCAGGCGCGAACGAGGATGCCGCTGCCGTTTCCAACCTTTACCGCATCTGGCGCGATACCGAGCGGACGCTGAAGAAGCAGCGTGAGAAGGTGGAGAATGCTGCACGCGAGGCGGATTATCTGCGTGCGTCCGTGGAAGAACTGGAGAAGCTTTCGCCGCAAGATGGCGAAGAGGACGAACTCGCCGACCGCCGCCAAAAAATGATGAAGGCCGAGCGGATCGCCGGCGATATCGCCGAGGCTTCCGAGTTCCTCAATGGCAATGCCTCTCCCGTGCCGCATATCGCCTCGCTGGTGCGCCGGCTGGAGCGTAAGAGCCACGAAGCCCCAGGACTGCTGGAAGATACGGTGGCGCTTCTGGACGCGGCGCTGGACCAGCTCTCCAACGCACAGATGGAAGTCGAGGCGGCACTCCGGAAAACGGAATACGATCCGAAAGAGCTGGAGCGTGTAGAGGAGCGCCTGTTTGCCTTGCGCGCCGCCTCGCGCAAGTACTCCGTTCCGGTGACCGAACTGCCGGCGCTCGCCGTTCGCATGATCGGCGATCTTGCCGATCTCGACGCCGGCGAGGAAAGGCTTGCCAAGCTCGAGGCGGAGGTCGGTGTCGCCAAGGCGAACTACGACGCAGCAGCACGCACGCTTTCCGACAAGCGGCATCATGCTGGAGACGCGCTGGCTGCCGCGGTCATGGCGGAGCTGCCGGCGCTGAAGCTCGAGCGGGCACGGTTCATGGTGGAAATCACCACCGATCCCGAAGATGCGACCTCGGAGGGTATCGACGTGGTGGAGTTCCACGTTCAGACCAATCCCGGCACGCGCCCGGGCTCGATCATGAAGGTGGCATCCGGCGGCGAGCTTTCGCGCTTCCTGCTGGCCCTGAAGGTGGCGCTTGCCGATCGTGGTTCGGCGCCGACGCTCGTCTTCGACGAAATCGATACTGGCGTCGGCGGCGCGGTTGCGGATGCAATCGGGCAGCGGCTGAAGCGCCTTTCCGACCGCGTGCAGGTGCTTTCGGTCACGCATGCGCCGCAGGTTGCGGCACGGGCCGCAACGCATCTGCTGATTTCGAAGGGGCCGGCTGCGGAAGGCTCCGAGAAGATCGCGACTCGCGTCGCGACGATGGCGCCTGACGACCGCACCGAAGAAATCGCGCGCATGCTTGCCGGCGCCTCGGTGACGGAAGAGGCGAGGGCCGCGGCTGCCCGTCTGCTGGCCGGGAACGGCTGATTTCGCAATCGCCGAATTGGGGAGAGGCGCCTGGCATGACGTCTCACTCTCTTTCAATCCATACGTTTTGCTCTAAAACGACTCCAGATTCCGTGGAGCGAGAGCCGTATGTCGACCGAAGCCATAGCCGTTGATGCCCTGACGATCGAAGATGCCGCTGCCGAGCTTGCGCGACTTGCCAGGGAGATCGCCCGCAACGATGATCTTTATCACGGCGAGGATCGCCCGGCGATTTCGGATGCCGAGTATGATGCACTGAAGCGGCGCAACGACGCGATCGAGGCGCGCTTTCCGGAACTCATTCGCGAAGACAGCCCGTCGCGGCGTGTCGGTTCCGCGCCGTCGGTGACATTCGCGCCGGTCGTCCACGCGCGCCCTATGCTGTCGCTCGACAACACCTTCTCGCAGGAGGACGTGCAGGACTTCGTGGCCAGCGTCTACCGGTTTCTCGGACGTCTGCCGGACCAGTCGATTGCGTTTACGGCAGAGCCGAAGATCGATGGCCTCTCCATGTCGATCCGCTATGAGAATGGCAAACTTGTAAACGCAGCGACTCGCGGCGACGGTACGACGGGTGAAAACGTCACCGCGAACATCCGCACCATCAAGGAAATCCCCAACGAGTTGCCTGCGGGCGTTCCTGCCGTCGTTGAAGTGCGCGGCGAAGTCTATATGGCCAAGAGCGACTTCATGGCGCTGAACAAGCAGATGGAGGCGGCGGGCAAGCAGACCTACGTCAATCCGCGCAACACTGCCGCTGGCTCGCTGCGACAGCTTGATGCGAAAGTGACAGCGAGCCGCAAGCTGAAGTTCTTTGCATACGCCTGGGGCGAGATTTCCGAGCCCAATGATTTGCCGAAGACGCAATTCGACATGGTGCAGAAATTCAAGGAATGGGGCTTTCCCGTCAATCCGTTGATGAAGCGGTTGAATTCCGTCGCCGATATTCTGGCGCATTACGACGACATCGGCCTGAAGCGGCCGGATCTCGACTACGACATCGACGGTGTCGTCTACAAGGTCGACAGCCTTGAGCTGCAGGCTCGCCTTGGGTTCCGTTCGCGCAGCCCGCGTTGGGCGACCGCACATAAATTCCCGGCCGAGCAGGCCTTCACGACGGTCGAGAACATCGACATCCAGGTCGGCCGCACTGGCGCGCTGACGCCGGTCGCGCGGCTGACCCCGATCACCGTCGGAGGCGTAGTCGTCACCAATGCGACGCTGCACAATGCCGATTACATAGAAGGCATCGGCAATTCGGGCGAACGCATCCGCGAGGAGGAACATGATATCCGCATCGGCGATACCGTGATCGTGCAGCGGGCCGGCGACGTCATCCCGCAGGTGCTCGACGTCGTCATGGAAAAGCGGCCCACAGATGCAGCCCGCTACGAATTCCCGAAGACCTGCCCGGTCTGCGGCAGCCATGCCGTGCGCGAGAAGAACGAGAAGACCGGCAAGCTCGATTCGGTCACCCGCTGCACCGGCGGCTTCATCTGCAGGGCGCAGGCGACGGAGCATCTCAAGCACTTTGTCTCCCGCAATGCCTTCGATATCGAGGGCCTTGGATCGAAGCAAATCGACTTCTTCTTCGAGAATGAGGACAGGGCGCTGCAGATTCGCACCGCGCCCGATATCTTCACACTGGAGAAGCGGCAGGCGGGTTCACTGACCAAGCTCGAGAATATCGACGGCTTCGGCAAGGTCAGTGTCGGCAAGCTCTACGCGGCTATCAACGAGCGCCGCACTATCGCGCTCCACCGCTTCATCTATGCGCTCGGCATCCGCCATGTCGGCGAGACGACCGCGAAACTGCTGGCGCGCTCTTATGGCACCTATGACGCCTTCGAGGCGGCGATGAAGGAGGCTGCACCACTTTCCGGCGATGCCTGGAACGACCTGAACGCCATCGAAGGCATTGGCGAGATTGTCGCCCGTGCCATCGTCGAATTCTACAAGGAGCCGCGCAATATCAACGTGATCGGAGCGCTGCTTGACGAGCTGAACGACAAGAGGCCCTTGCCCGGCGAACAGCCGGTGACATCCGACAGCCCTGTCGTCGGCAAGACCGTCGTTTTCACCGGCTCGCTGGAAAAGTTCTCGCGCGACGAGGCCAAGGCGCGGGCTGAAAGCCTCGGCGCCAAGGTCGCGGGGTCGGTGTCGAAGAAGACCGATATCGTCGTTGCGGGACCGGGCGCCGGCTCGAAGCTCGACAAGGCGCGCGAACTCGGTGTCCAGACAATGGACGAGGACGAGTGGCTGGCGCTGATCGGCGGGTGATGGCATCGGTTGCTGCTCACCTCAGCCACTACCGCTTGACCCTCGCCATCGCATAGGCATCGACGTAACTGCCGGCCCGGAAGGCGTAGGCACGAAGTACACCTTCCTCTTCGAAGCCGAACTTGCTGTAGAGAGCAAGAGCGGCTTCGTTGTCGGTGTAGACGGTCAATTCCAGACGCATGATGTTCAACCAATTATCCGCGGCGTCGATGACGGCTGCGAGCAGCGCGCTGCCGATGCCGCGGCCGGTAAAGTCATCATGAACGCCCATGCCAATGCCGGCGACGTGATTGCGACGGCCGCGGAAGCGGGTCATACCGATGTCGCCGACGATTTGCCCGTCGATGGTTGCCACCAGACGCATCGCGTCCGGATTGCTGTTTTCGACATGGCGGCGGGTTTCTTCGATACTCTGGTAGGGCGGACGCAAGGTCCCGGCCCGAAAGCCCGGCAGATTAACCAGCGCTGCCAAGGCTTCGGTGTCGGACGGACGGATGGCTCGGATCAACAGTCCGACAGGTGCTTTTCTACTGCTTGGATTGTTCTGCATGCAACTCTCCTGGTTGTTGTGAGGAGAGCCGGTTCCAGAACCCTGCTCGCCTCGGCAGGGTTTCGGGGATGACGGGCTTGATCTAACGCACCGTCGCTCCCGCCAACCCTGCAAGGGTGGTGGTCGTCAGCGTAAGCGTCATGGTCATCGATCCGTTCATGCCCGCCATGTTTCGCAATCCGGTTGCGGATGTCAACAGCTTGGATTTGCGCCGACAGGGCGGGAAGGCTATGCCAGATCGATACAATCGAATCGGAAACCCCTTGAAGACCATCGCCATTGATTTCGAAACTGCCAACGAACAACGCGGCAGCGCCTGTTCGGTCGGTCTGGCATGGATCGAGGATGGCAAGGTCACCCGCGTCGAGGAACGGCTGATCCGCCCGAAGGAAATGCGGTTTTCC
>Ga0123342_1011106_pt1 | contig 10010 bp, 5 predicted proteins | sample Turbeawhitnodule_FD_89960 | JGI IMG/M metagenome (GOLD analysis project Ga0123342, IMG submission 89960) | Root nodule microbial communities of legume samples collected from Mexico - Turtle bean Mexico white nodule | ecosystem: Host-associated > Plants > Roots > Nodule | place: Mexico: Nepantla...
AGATTCTTTTGGGAGCAGGAAGATATTTTTCATGATTGGTTCAAAAGAATTTGTTCCTTATTTTTATAATCATAATAAAAATTTATACAATAAATTTGAGTTTTTAGAAAATTATTGTATTTACACCTTTTAAAATTGTGTTAGAACCGTGTTAGAATTTTAAAAAATTCAACAAATATTTTTTGAATTGAACACTTCACCGATAAGTGTCCTACGAGTGTCGACACCGATAAGTGTGTCCGACACGGATACGCTCATTTAAGAGTGTCCAAGCCTCATATGTGATAATTGCTTGTTTATCATTATCATTGATTTAGCAAGAATTTTTTAGTTTCTGTTCTTCAAAACTCAATGTTAGGTCCTAATTAATATTTGAATATTTAGATGTTTGGCTTCTGTAACCTAAAGGGTTTCTGATTTGTAAATCAGATGAATATAAAATGTGACTTTATTTTGTAAATTGTAACTCATTTTGTCTTTTTCTCACATTACCTATTGAATGTGCAGGCAAAAGGTATTGAAACTGCAAAACCTATTATTGAAGCCTTAAAACGAAAAGGTGCATCTGCTGTGGGAGTTGCTGGTTTCTGTTGGGGTGGTAAGTGCCTTCCACTAAAATGGTGTTCTTTATTTCCTCTTGTAGGTGAATTTTGCAACACCTTAAGTATAAACTACAGAATGTAATGTGTTTTTCTCTTTCTCTCAGCAAGGACTGTTACTGAGCTTGGGAAAGCCAAACTTGTTCAAGCTTCTGTGCTATTACATCCATCATTTATCACTGTGGATGACATCCGTGGTATGAATTCTCAATAAGATTTTAGATTGTTTCTTGGTCTACAGGTTTCCCAACATGACAAAGAATTTTCTAAGGAAAACAAAAACTTCAACAATGATTGAAAAGTTTCAAGATTATTAATGATTTTGAAAGATGAGCAAAACCTGTAACAATGACAACATTGTATTTTGTGGTAAATCTCTTTTGGTGCTGTCTTTCATTGACTATTTTTCACTGGTTGAAGGAATATACAGACTTAAAAAACAGTTATTGGATGTTAGTAATCAAACAGTTAATTTGATATTTTTTCAGGTGTTGAAGTTCCCATTGCTATACTTGCAGCTGAGCACGACTCACTCTCTCCTCCAAAGCTTTTAAAGCAATTTAAACAAGTGTTAGATGCTAAACCTGAGGTATAGGATGAAACTTATTTTTCCTTTTGTAGTTATGTTCTGTCATTTTATATTAGCTTGATGATTTGGTAATTAAATACTGTGATAAGGTTTGTGTTTATGGCATCACTTTGGTAATTGCCATAAGCATATACACAGTAAATTTGTATGGATCACTACTTTCTATAATTCCTACCAAAGATGTCACATGTCCCTTATCATTGAGGAAAAAATTATTTCTCTTTTCTATTGTAATTATCAACCAATCAAAATTACTTTATTTTTGTATGGATACTTTTTTTTTATCAGAAAAAATGAAAAAATGAATAAGAAATATTTCAGGGATATATTAGTTTATTTTGTTATGGACATATTCTGTGAGATATCCCTGCACTTATGAGTTGTGTATCAATTTACGCAGATTGATAGTTATGTGGAAATATTTGCTAACGTTTCACATGGGTGGACTGTGAGATACGATCCTAATGATCCAAAAGCTGTGGAGGCTGCAGATAAGGCTCATGAAGTCATGATAAATTGGTTTGATAAACATCTTAAGAAGTGGGAAATCTTGTCATCTGATGTTTGATTTGTATCATTGTGTCGGTTGGAAGAGCTACTTATTCCATGTTGTATTTATGAAACAAATAAATTGTATGAGGACCACTGTTTAGGGTGTGACAGATTCACCATACAGATATTTGACAGAAGCCAATTTTTTAAAAAAAATGTTTTATGATGATTGCTTGAGCTGATATATTTTGGGATTACCCACTTAATAATTTTAATTATAAATTATTAGATTATAATAATAAATAAATTTATTGTTTTAATTAATATTCATATAATTGGGTTTGTTTGAGTCTTAACTATTTTTATTGTTAATTTTGTGTTTTTAGAGTAAATTATTCAGAGGAAGCATCTATATTTGTGAATAGGTCAAATATGCAAAAGTCAAAGTTGTTGTTTCTTAAACCAACACAGAAAATAAATTCTGATGAGAAGAAAAAGAAAATAAAATCTACAATATCTCAGAAACAGAATTGGAAGCAAATTTTCTCCAAAATACAAGAATTCTGAAAAGTTAGAAACTTGGAAACCGTTAACGAAATATAAACTACAATATTTTCTCAAGATCCTTGGAGCAGAAAAACCTATAAAAGGACAAAAGTATCAAAGAGAATTTTCTTAGTTTCTTTTCTTCTTTGTAATTCTTTGAGACTTGAGGCTTCGGTCAATAAAAGTTTCTATGTTTAATTCTCTATAGCTATTGTTTTAATAGTCTAATATTTTGGAAAACTGGGTTTTTGTGTGAGAGGTTGTACCTGAACGATTGAGAGTCTTCCTTATCTTAAACTTTGGTTTCTTAGTTAGTTCGTATTGTTCTAATATTTCTTGGGCGCATGATTCAAGAGAGAGGAGATAAGCATTCTCATGGAGTATACGTATGGAACAAAGTGGGTACTTATTAAACCAGTAGACACATGCTTTACTTGTGAGTTTCAGTCAAATCAGTTTGGCGCATGTTCAATCTAATTTAACTTTGTTGGAGGATTGATAAATGATTAATGTTTAGAAAACTTGTAAAGAATTCAATGGTGGAAGAACTTGAGGATTATAAATGGTGAAAGAATTCAATCAGTTTAAACTAGTTACACTGAAGTTGTGTCATCTTGATACGATTTTACATTTTTTTACAATGAAATCACGAATTCATGTCACGTTGGCATATCTTTCTCGTATCTATAATTTTGTCAAAAGCAATCTCATTTCAATAAAAATAGAAAAAATTATGTACCCTTTTGATATAAACTCCGAAAAATATACCACTATGCCACAAAAATAACTCCTTAATTAGTATACTTTTTATTTGAATATAAAATCCCACTATGCCATAAAAATAACTCCTTAATTAATTAGTATACTTTTTATTTGAATATAAAAAAAATTGAATTTTTATTTGCATTGTGTTGTATACTTGTAATAGTACTACAAACATAAATCATTAAAAAATAACTACTTAAATAAACACTCAAGTTTAAAAAATAACAACTTTTTACAATTATTATAGGTTTATGGGACACTAACATCAGAAAAATATTCACAAAGCATGCAATCTCTTGTTGTAAACTATTGCCAAAGTTCTCCAAACATAAAATCAAACTTGTCAATTGTTCATTTAATTTTATTGGATTAACATATTACACCTCTAACTATGTATCCAATGCACCTAAGCTTGTCAATGTCAAACCTAATTACGTTAAGATTCTTTTATCTACTATTTCTCTACATTCATATATATATATATATATATATATATATAATTCTGATAAAATATTTTTTTTGGAGTAGCTGACACTACAATAAAATCATGAAATAGAAACCAATTTTTAGAGACCAAAATAATTAGTTGCAATAGTAACTAAATTAGAAACCATCTTAGAAACTAAACAAAATTTTGGTTTCTAAATTAGTTTATTTATTGTTAAATAGTTTCTAAATTGGTATCTAATTAGCAACTAAGGTTTTAGAGACCAAATTTAGAAACTAAATAATTGGTAGTTAAAACATTGGTTGCTAATTAAATACCAATTTAGAAACTATTTAACAATAATAGAAACTAATTTAGAAACCAATTTTTTTTTAAATGGTATCTAATTTAGTTACTATTGCAACTAATTATTTTGGTCTCCAAAAATTGATTTTTATTTCATGATTTTCTTGTAGTGTGAACGTAATAGGATTCCAATAAAAATATGTATACATGACCATGACCATGACCATGTCAAAGTATATAGATACGTGTTATTATTTTATTTTATTTTATTATATTATATTATATATGTAATTAACTTTTATTTATTGTATTTATAGGCTGCTTTTATATGTTTATCCTTGAGGCATTAGAGAATTATTGTTGTACACCAAAGAAAAGTAAAACAATCCCTTAATTTACATAACTGAAAATGGTAACTATGCCAAATATTATATATTTAATTTATTATCTTGTTGTAAAATAAATTTATACACAATATGTATATATATCAAGAATATGACAAATCATTAACTTGTAAGTATACATGCTCTTTTTTTTGAAAAATTATACTTTGAGAACCTGGAGAGTTGTATACAATTTTAATGTGATAATTTAAAAAATATATATAATAAAGAATAAATTTATAATTAAAATAATAGTATTAAGAGTTGTAGGATGAGTATAGAAAAAAAATAGGTTGTCAATATATCATAATTATTTTTCTTCTTTTAATTACATGTTATTTATAATATTTTTATATGTAGGTATTGATGAGTTCAATGTTTCGACACTATTACTAGAAGAGTCTCTTCTAAATATGTTTAGGATAGATTATCATTATTGACATATTTTTTATCTTCTTGCAGCAATTAAGTGATTGCTTTTTATTCTTTCTTTTCTTTTTAATATTTGAAAAAATAGTTTACTTATAAATCTAATTTTATTTTATTTTGTTGACATTACAAGGGATGGTGTCAATATAAAAGGATATTTTGCATGGTTTGATAACTTTAAATGGAACAATGGTTACACTGTGTGTGATTTGGAATCAACTTTGTGGATTACAACAATGACTTTCAAAAAAAACTCTTTGCGAAATGATTTAGGAATTTTCTAAAAAAATATTAGACTTTATATACCTTCTTATCCTTTAATAATATTAAGGAGCACATTAAACAAATTAAGTACAAATTATATATTTTTTTAAACTTCAACCCTTTGATTATTTCTGCTATATTTGTCTCTTCTAAAGTGAAAAGTATTTTTTTAGCCATATTATTTATAAAAAGCATCCATAGACTTTGTCTATTTTAACATAATACATTTTATATGATGTTTTACTTTAATCATATTTTTTAACTAATAATATTTAAATTTGAAATCTTATTTAAGGAACCAAATTTAGTACTTTGAATCATCGATTATTTTAAAATTACAAATTACAAAACAGACTTAAAATTACAAACAAAATATGTATGCATATAAAAAATTACAATATTTTGAAAAAGTCGATAGGTTTATGTTACATAGAAAATTTACAAGTTAAACTTTTGTTTTTATCGTAGTTTTTATTAAGTATCATATCTGTTTTTTTTTAAGACTTTTAGTCTATTTTTTTATACTCATTTTCATAATTTAATTAATTCATTATCAATAAAAAAAAATTAAAATGTTATTTTAAAACCAATCATCAATATCTCTATTCCACTTTGGGTTTTGTTTGAGGCTTTTTAATCACTTTTTAAAACCAAAAAAACTTATTGTACTTTTTTGATATTTTTTATTTAAAAAAATAAATAAAAGCCAAGTTAGTTAAGAAAATATTTTTCAAAAGCGCAGATTCAACGAATAAATGTTTTTTTATAATTGAAACTAAATATAAGTAATTTTTTTTATTAATAATCACTTTTCTAAAAAATACTTTATTTTAATTAACACTATCATTATAAATAACCTTTCTTATAAATAATGTCACGGTCACAATAAAATACTACGGAATCACAACTAAGAATTTTTTATAAGAAATGATATATTACTTTTGTGGGTCCCTAGGAGTTCATAGGAAATAGTATATTACTTTTGCTAGGTTCTGTTTGTAGGTTCTGTTTGTATTGTTTGTAAGTATTCTTTTATTTCTATTATATTTTTTACTCATAAAAAAAAATCACAATAGAATAAATTTTTTATCTCTAAAATAGTATAATGTTGACTCTTATACTATTTTTATCTTGAAAATAGTCTAATGTAGACTTTTATACTATTGTTATATTTTCTATGACAATTAAAGTTAAAGTTTGTGATTAACATTCTTCATTCTAACTTTTCGATTAAAATTTCTAATTTATTTTTAGTATTTTGAATTTAGGATTTTACCAACTTAATTTTTTATTACCGATTAAATTTACTTTAATTAATATTTTAAAATAATTAACTTATATTACTTTTAATTTTAATTTTAATTTTCAATACTAAAAAAAGTATATTTAAAGTATTACATATTAAAATACTGTAAACATATCACATATATACAAATTCAAATAAATTATATATAACCTTTTAAATTTTATATATTAATTTATATTATAATATAAAAAATTAATATATTAATTTATATTATATTATAATATAATATAACATAACATAATATATTAATTTATATTATAATATAACATAACATAATATATTAATTTATATTATAATATAACATAACGTAGTATATTAATTAATTAAATAGTATATTACATCAGGCAAACACATTTTTTTGTTTTTTATATGGTCAACACCAGTTACAGAATAGTGATGAAACAAGTGGCATGAGTCAAACCCTGCATCAGTCATGCATATAAAGGTGAAATGGAGTAGGACTCTTGGCACAGCATCAAGAAAAGAAAGAGAGAAAAATGGGAATTGACTGCTTATTAAACCCTCCCATTCTCAATGCTTCAGCTGCTACTGTTGGCTATGTCACCAATATAGCTGGTGTTAATTCCTATGTCTCTGGTTCTCCTCTCGCCCTGCTTGCCATTGTTCTTGTTTCTGATATTTATGGTATTCCTTCTTCTTTCTTTTACAGCATTTTTATTCTTTGCTTATAAAATCTTATTCAAGTTCCAATCGTTGAACTCTTTGTTCACTTACTGATCTTAAATGATCAACAAATTGAAAAAGAAATGTTAGAAACAGAAACTATTTACATAATTGAGTTTAGACTTTAGACTTTATACTTTAGAATACTGAAACCTGTCACTTAGTCTTTAATTAATTCAGTTTTGTCTATATCAGTGGTTTTTTTTCTGTTGTTTTTGGAGTCACTATAAGTTTCACTGACATTGTTTTCATCTTTAGCCAATATCTTCAATTAACTTCAATATTTGACTTGCAGGATTTGAACCACCACTTTTAAGGTATGTTAGTTTCAATGCCTAAGTTACTGAGTTTACCTTATTCTCTGTTAGGCTATATATGTAATGTCTTCCCTTATTAGAAAATATCTTTTAGGTAAATTATTTTTGAAGTGGTCAAACTATTTGAATTGTTTCGACTGTTACTGATGAATTTTAAAATATATTTTCTATGATCCTTTTTTAACTTATACTGCTGAGTGCAGTTTAAAGTTTTATTGAGGAGCAATCTGAATATTTGTTATGTTGCACAGGAAAGTTGCAGACAAGGTTGCAAATCATGGGTATTTTGCTGTGGTTCCTGACTTCTTCCGTGGGGAACCCTACAATGATTTGAACAAGAGCAGGCCTTTCGATTCTTGGTTTAAAGATCATCAGCCAGTTAGTTCTTACTTAGTGATAATTGCTTGTTTATCATCATCATTGATTTAGCAAGATTTTTTTTTTCTGTTCTTCAAAACTCATTTTTGTTTGTAAATGGTAGTACATTTTGTCTGATTCTCACATTACCTATTGAATGTGCAGGCAAAAGGTATTGAAACTGCAAAACCTATTATTGAAGCCTTGAAACAAAAAGGTGCATCTGCTGTGGGATTTGCTGGTTTCTGTTGGGGTGGTAAGTGGCTTCCACTAAATTGGTGTTCTTTATTTCTTCTGGTATGTGAATTTTGCAACACCTTAAGTATAAACTACAGAATAATGTAATGTGTTTTTCTCTTTTTCTCAGCAAAGACTGTTACTATGCTTGGGAAAGACAAACTTGTTGAAGCTTCTGTGCTATTGCATCCATCATTTATCGATGTGGATGACATCCGAGGTATGAATTCTCATTAAGATTTTAGATTGTTTCTATTTCCCAGGAAAAGAAAAACTTCAACAATGTTTAAAAAGTTTGAAGATTATTAATGATTTTGAAAGATGAGCAAAACCTGTAACAATGTCAACATTGTATTTATGATGCTGTCTTTCATTGACCATTTTTCAATGGTTGAATAGAGATAGAAATTTAAGAAGCAGTTATTGGATGTTATGTTAGTAGTGAAACACTTAATTTGATATTTTTTTCAGGTGTTGAAGTTCCCATTGCTATACTTGGAGCTGAGAAAGACTCAATCGCTCCTCCAAAGCTTTTAAATGAGTTTAAAGAAGTTTTAAAGGCTAAACCTGAGGTAGGATGAAACTTATTTTCCCTTTTGTAGTTATGTACTGTCATTTTATATTAGCTTGATGATTTGGTAATATATACTGTGATTAGGTTTGTGTTTATGGCATCATTTTGTGGTAATTGCCATAACATAAGAACATATACAGAGTAAATTTGTAAAATTTTATGGTTCACTACTTGTCTGCAATTCCTACCAAAGATGTCACATGTCCCTTAGATATATATTAGTTGGAGCTGTAGAAGAACAAGTATAAAAGCTCCTCATAATAAAGGACAAGTGATGGGAACAAATCAGTATTGACAAATAATTAACTTTTTTTAGTTAGGAAAATGTTAATTTAATTGAAAATGATATATATAGTGACAATCTAATATACATCCAATATGTAATCATTTAAAAAAAATATTTTATTTTATGTAAAAATTAAAAATTTAAATAGAATGAGATGTTATACCTACAAGAAAATCATGAAATAGAAATCAATTTTTAGAGACCAAAATTAATTAGTTGCTATAGTGACTAAATTAGAGACTAAAAAAATTTTGGTTTTTAGTTTCTATTATTATTAAATGGTTTCTAAATTGGTGTCCAATTAACAACTAAGAGTTTTGCTACCAATTATTTAGATTCTAAATTTGGTAACAAAAACTTTGGTTGTTAATTAAACACCAATTTAAAAACATTTATCAATAATATAAATTAATTTAAAAACAAAATTTTGTTAGTATCTAGAATGATCTTTAATTTAGTCACTCTAACAACTAATTATTTTTTGTCTCTAGAAATTGGTTTCTATTTCATGATTTTCTTGTAATGTAATGAATATATTATTTTTTTTAATTTAATACTTTATATTGAAAACATCAACTATCAGTTATGAGTTTACCATTATGATATATTGAAAATATCAATTTACAATTGAGATATTTGGTCAAAACTATTCTATTTGAGAAAAAAAAAATATCTCTCTTAAATTATCTGATGCAGAATTTTCAACATATCAAAACACTTATTTTATTTGTGAAATTAGTTTATTTTCTTATGGACATTAATGGACATATTCTGTGAAATATCTCTGCAGATTGATAGTTATGTTGAAATATTTGCTAACGTTTCACACGGGTGGACTGTGAGGTACGATCCTAATGATCCAAAAGCTGTGGAGGCTGCAGACAAGGCTCATGAACTCGTCATAAATTGGTTTGATAAACATCTTAAGAAGTGACAAATCTTCTCATGTAATGTTTCATTCTATCATTGTTCCCTGTTGGAGGAGCAATTTGTTCGATGTTGTATTTATGAAACAAATAAATTGTATCACGACATTGTTAAGGGTGTCACAGATTCACCATACAAATATTTCACAGAACCCAATTTTACAAATGCCCCTGTTTAAAGCTTATTTCCAAATTCACTAAGGGTGGTTACGGTTCATATTCATTTTTAATATAATTAAAAAATTAAATTTAAAATTCAAATCTATTTACTAAATATTAAAATATTTTAAGATTAAAACATCTATCTAAGCTATTTAATTTCAAGTAATTAAAAAAATAAATGTTTTATGACTATCACTTAAACTGTCGTAAGAGAATCATTATGTCTTTTTCTTGAATAAAAAAAATAAGAGAACTATTATGTCTCTTCCATGCATGCTAAGTGTTCAAATAATATATCCATGTTTTATATATTATTTTAGCATTGTTAGAGTGGTGAAGTAATATGTTTCAAAAAATCATA
>Ga0123342_1011108_pt1 | contig 10009 bp, 12 predicted proteins | sample Turbeawhitnodule_FD_89960 | JGI IMG/M metagenome (GOLD analysis project Ga0123342, IMG submission 89960) | Root nodule microbial communities of legume samples collected from Mexico - Turtle bean Mexico white nodule | ecosystem: Host-associated > Plants > Roots > Nodule | place: Mexico: Nepantla...
CTTGTTCTCTTAGTATTTGGTGATTCGGTCACTGACTTGGGCGTTGGAGTGCGATCGGCCGCAGCGGCGCCGCTCTGTTTCTTTGCAGGTTCTCGAGGTGGATCTCGAAGAGGAACGGAGGTTGGAAGCGGTGCGCACGTCGATCCTTTGACGAGGCAGTTTCCAGAGTTCTGGTCAACAGGCAGGATCAGTACTCATCACTTATGTGAACAAAAATAATCCAATTTCGATCTCTGTAATAGTCATTCAAGTGTTTACTAATGAGTGTGAAATCTCACGTTTGCTGAGGGTCGAACACCCCAGACTCAATACCAGCACGTATCAATTGTCGAGGGTCAGACACCCTCGGACTCCATACATAAATGCATCAATTGTCGAGGGTCGAACACCATTGTCATCAATACCAACACGTATCAACTGCCAAGGGTCGAACATCCTCGGACTCAATACCAACACGATAATTCTATTTTAAGCTAACAACGAACATAATATAAATTAATAATAAATACTAAATATATAAATTAAAAATTATTAAATTAATTATAAATATTAAATAATATAAATATATCTACCATCTAATAATTTAATAATTCTATTCTAACCTTAAAAAAATAATATAAATTTTAAAAAAATACAAATTATAAAAAATTAAAAATTAAAAAATTAATACTATTATAAAAAAATTTAAAAATTAAAACACCACCAACCTTATGCGTGAAGGCAATGGTGGTGCTGAAGAGCGACTCTGGAATGGCAGCAATGATGGCGGCAGCAACAGTAGCGACGGAGCAATTAAGGCACAATGAAAACCCAAACATCAACATGGTAATGAAACAGTGGTGACCTTCGAGCAATGACAGAAAAGAAACAAATATGAGAAACGAAAAAAAATACAAAATCCAATGGTGAAGAAGTAGAGAGCTCAAAACGAACTTACCAATGTCACGAAGAAGACAAATGCAAGCTCGAGGAAGACGAGAGGAAGCACCAGAGCAGAAGAGCATAAGAGAACGAAGCGCCAAAGAAAGGAAGTATGAAAGCATAAGTGGTGCGCTCTGTGTTAGGGTAAAAAAATAGTATAAGAGGGCGGCTATTTGGTATAGTCGCATTTTTAAACAAAGTGCTTTGTTTTAAGAAGGTGACTATGAGATAAAGTCACATTCTTAAGCAAAGCGCTTTGTTTAAGAATGCGGCTATACCAAATTGCCGCCCTCTTAGAGGAAGTTAATTTCAATGCCACCCGTTTTGAATGATAGTGCTTGACCGTAAAAACGCCTTAAATGTGGGTTCGTACTTTTGATATTTTGTACTAGTGGTAATTAAGAATGTATTATCTAGTGTTTAATTGTTGATTAGTCTGGCTAATCTTCTTAGGGAATGATGGTTGTGGGCCTTGACCGGGCATTGGGCTTCCATACAGTTGTTTGGTCCCGACCAGTACAATCTTATTTAAGATTATTGAATATTATATTATTTCTATGTGTCCAAATACTCATACTCGAGACTATAGCAATCCACAATATCATTTAAATATGATTATTTGAATTAAGTCCTACATCCTCAAAACCAATGAAGTGTTGTTTACATGTATTGTGGTACATTGTCATTATCCTCAACCAATTGTCATGAAGCACTTTGATACACTCAAGATGGTCAAAAGATGTTCTAAAAGTGTAGTTGAGTGGTGCCAAGATGCTCTTGCTAGGCAGCTTATGGCCTTTTTGGTACTTGAAAGTTAATCAAGTGGAATAATGATGGCTCAAGTTTAGTCCACTTGGATTTGGCTTCCTTTTTGTCGTGCCTTATATGTCAAGAGTTGTGCTTTTCTGTTTATGTTTTTTTGAGGTTTTAAGCTATGTACAAGCTCTGAAGTGTCCTTATTAATATATTTATTCATTGTCGATAAAAAAAAACAAATAGTTCTTCCTACTTGAATACCTCTATAAGATATATTATTTTGGGTTGGTATTTTATTTTGAAATACTCCCTAACAAAATAATATTGCTGAAGGTAAAGCTTTAATATCTCATAATCTCTTATATATCTCTTCCTCCTCCTGTGATATTGATTGATTGTTTTGTATGACCAAGTATGCATATTTCAATGTATTGTACTTTCTTATATCTCCCCCAAATTCATTCATCAATTTTATCCTTTTAAATGTTGGAATCCTTGACTTGTTTTGATATTTCCTCTATCATCAGTTTTTCCATTCAAATCAATTCCTCCTTCACAAGAATGTCCAGAACCATTAGTTTTCTCACACCATGTCCCAATCTGTCCAATCTTTAGCCCTTTTTGGTTTGAGGTTGCATACATTCTAGGTACTTGTCCCTAAAGATTTATCCCCTAACTACATATCTTCCCAAAACTAATTCACATCCCTAATTTTTCATATAATGTTGTCAAGACAGTGTAGTTAGTATATATTGTGTATGATATAATGTGGTATCACATGACAGGTTTCATGAAGGGTTTCTTATATAATGACATTGTTTTTTTTATCAAAAAATAAATAAATAAATGAGGAAGAGAATGGTTAAGGTGGAGAAGCCCATGAGAAAGAAAATATATGTTGGTACATGGTTGTAGCGTAAGGAGTTGAGAAACATATCTTGAATGAGGAAGATGAGGACAAAGAAGCAATGAATGGAAGAAATAAATATAAAGAAAGATAGAAAAGAATTCTAGACCATCAGATATAAAAAGGAAAATATCTAATGGTTCTCAAACCATATTCCACGGTTGGAGGCTTCCCCATACCCTGACCGTAGTTACATTATTTTTTTTTTATTACTTCTAATTTTCATCTAATTTTATTAATTTACGTAATGTATTTATTTTAATATAAAAGAAGAAAAAATATGTATAACTATTTTCTTAGGACTAAAATATTGATTGAATTCTTTATATTTCTACTTAAAAACATTAAAGACAACAAAATATAGAAAGAATAACAATTTTTGGACTAGTGTACTATGTACTTCCTTTTTGTTTATCTCAACCAATCTTAATATATGATTTATATATATATATATATATATATATATATATATATATATATTGTATAATCTTTTACATATTTATTTTGTCTAGTCAATCTGAATGCAACAAAAGTCATAAGTTTGCATATTATTTTCATATATTTAATTCCAAAATAAAACAAAGTAATTGCATGTTTGTTATCAGGCCTTGAAAATCCATGAGGTGAGTGAAAGTCAATCTTGTTAATAAAATACATTTTCAATCATAATAAGTAAATTAGATAGGAAATAACAAAATATAATAATCTCTCTACATATTATGGCATACAACATTACTATCTATAATATATATAATAATGATAATAATAGTACAGTATATCTATATATTATATATATATATAGAGAGAGAGAGACCATACATTTTTTATAACTATTTATTAGTGTATATTATTTTACTATAACATTGTGAAAACTATTTTTGGCTGCTATAACTATTATAATAACTATTGATCATTATTTTTTGGTCTAGGTTTTGTGTATGAAATACAAAATATAACATATATAACATTACTTAACACTAGTCTAATTATGGGTATAATTATAAAGTTGTAAAGGCTTTGTATTATGATGCAGAAAGAGAGATTGATTCCCGCAAAGTTGGGAGAGATGTGCTTCCCCATAAAATTCGTTTTTCTATCCAAAACCTAACATTTCACAACACACACTCTCTTCTTTATCTCTCCCCTTCATACCATGCATCCCAATTTGCAATTTCACTCATCAAACAATACAAGGTGACAAATCACAACACCCATTATCATCACAACAACAACAACATTAGCATTAACATTGCATCTTTTATCATCACAAACCTCACCCCCACCATTACCACCAACCCTCCCAATCAATCCATTATTTCTCATTTCTATTCACTTCTCATGCACCTATCATTCTGCTATTCCTTTTCATATTACTCACTATTTTTTATCTGCAGGACTAAACTAACCAATTAATTCACACAAAGCAGTGTTCGTATAGAACTGCGACCTCTCTCAATTTGCACGGGGACCAAAGGTATCCAAGGTTTATTCTCTTTCTCTCTCTCTCACTCTCTCTCTCTCTCGATCTATCTGTTGTTTACATTACAATGTGCCCCACCCAGAAAACGATTGAACATACACAAAAAAACGTTTCCATGCTGTCTGGTTTGTCTTTTCTTTCATTTTCCAAGAAAAATTCTATCTAAGCAGCATTTAACAGAAAGTTGTATTTCTCTTGCAACCCTTCATTCTGGAGATGGAATGAAACCCTAAAATTGTAGATCTAATATATGCATGTATTAAGAATGCGAGGTTTCTTCTTCCGCAACTTGAATTGATGTATATACCTGAATCAAATTGAAGTATAGGTGTATGTGTTATTGTTAGATATATTTCGTAACGAACAAAATTGTGTGTTACTGGGAAATATATTTGTGTGTGTGTGTGTGATGGAAGGTCGCCGGAGGGTAACACTACATGAAGAAATGTCAGCTTCCGACAGCAGCCGAGCCCGAGTGCTAACCGGCTTGACCCTTGACGACGTGTTAGCGAACCAGAAGAGACCTTCCTGGACGCCGCCCAGGGAACCACCGTCCAAGAACCGAACCCTACTTGACATCATCAGAGAAGACGAGACCAACAAAAAGGATCGCAGGTTCACTTTCTTCTTTTAAACCTGCTTAATTTCTCTTTTCTTTAGCTTTAAATTTTTTCTCAATCTAGGTAGAAAATTTTTAATCTCTGTTTTCTTCGAGATCTTTTTGGAGAAATTTGTTTATGACTGGAAAGATGTTTAATCTTTGATGGACTTTGATACGTTGACAAATAATATTTTTTTTTCTAGGTCCATTTTAACAATCCATAGTACAATTATTTAATTATAAATTTATTTTTTTCATCTTTTGATGGTATGATACCGATGGAGCTCAATTTTATTTAAATTTATTGGTTTTATTTTCTTTATGAAAAAGTATAATCAAATCCTTCCAAAGTGTTAGCAGCTAATTACATCAATCTAATTCTTTGAAGAATTTGTTTGGCAAGATCAATTTGTTTGAGTTCTTTACAATAGAATTATACTTTTATTGACAACAATTATTCTTTGTTTAGAAGAAAAAGGTTACTTTAAAGGGATATGCATGGTAAATAGTAATACCTGAATTATTAAAACTGTATTTTAATTAAAATAATCTATATAGTAGAAGCCACTTTTTTTCATGTTGATATTATTTCTCCCATTACTTTTAAGTTTTAATTTTAAATTTATAAATGGAAGACTTTAACTCTTTCAGTGAAATGATAAGCCTATTAGTAACTAATGTATGTTAGATATTTTATTCGTACGTAGTATTACTATTTTTTTGGAATCATTTATGGAAAATATTTGTTTTTTAAAACTGTAATTGCAGATCTTGGAAAGCTTTCAAGGACAAGCTTCGGCTAAAGCGTGCAGGGTCTGCTTGGATATCGACAATTCATATTCCTACTTCGGATGTTCCTATCCCTAACCCGAATAGCAGAATCTTTACCCAGTTTGGTCGCCGAAACTCGGTCCGATTCCCCAGTCTGACTACAAGTCCGACTGATTCTCAGACTCAGACTCAGACTCAGACTCCGACTCCGACTCCGACTCCCTCCGACTCGGACATGTCATCTAACTACATGGCTCACCAGGTCGAGGACCTCAACCCTGCCACCGAAGAGTCCAGTTCTCCGGTCGCCGCAGCTCCGGCAATCCGCCCTCAGTTCAGCCGTCGCGGATCCACCCGCTTCGGCGGCGACTGCGGCGAGAATAACACAGCCGGAACCCTCCGGCCGCAGCTCTCGATTCGGAACACGCCCAACCTGCAGTCGGAGCCGTACAAGCGGGGGCGCGTGGTGACCTTCCGCGACAGCTTCGACGACGAGGATGCGGACGAGGAGGGCGAGAAGCCGGGGGAGGGGAGGGCGCTGTCAGCGAGGGAGGCGGTGGCGGCGCAGGAGGCGTCAGAAGCGGCGGCGCAGGAGGCGGAGGCGGAGGAGGAGCAGGCACCGGTGATGATGTCACTGATGGACTTGTTAGAGGAGACTGATAGGGAAATGGGGCTTGAAGGATCAAGGTATATATTGAGTGATGATGAGGATTTTGATGAAGATGCAGATGAAGAAGATGATGGAGATGGAGTGGGTTCCATGGAGCACACTTGCTGTGTTTGTATGGTGAGGCATAAGACTGCTGCTTTTATACCTTGTGGCCACACTTTCTGCAGGATGTGTTCAAGGGAGCTTATGGTTAGTAGGGGGAACTGCCCACTCTGCAACAATTTCATTTTGGAGATTCTTGAGATTTTTTAACTTTTCTTTTTAATCATTTCTAACCATTTGTTGTTTTTGTTATTTTCTTTTTAACTTTTCTCTGTTAATTTTCTGGTTTATGTTACTGTTGTGATTTTGTTGTTATTATTATTACTATTTTTGTTTGTTTCTCCCCTGTGAGTCTGAGGTGTGAATAGGAGTGCTCCCCTTATTTCTTTCCATGCATAGAGATGAAGTTTTCTTATAGTTTGTTGCTGTGTTTCACTGCACTCCTTACCAATTTTGTTTTATCTTGCTTAAGATGGAAACAAACAAATACTTCCGCAATTCAAGTAACTTCCCATACACTCTTTCTTTTTCTGTTCATGAATGGAGCTGAAGATTTCCAGGTTATCTATGATCCTCACTGGCTTATTTGCTTATTTTTATGTACACCAATTAAATTAATATATTTCGAATTCCACAAGTGAGGTTTCTGGAAAAGACATTACATATCAAAACTTTCTCGTGAGGTTTCTGCGCAAGGACTAGATTGTTGTGTCACCACATATCATTGTGAGTAAATTGGTGTGGTGTATTGTCAAAAAATAAAGAGTAAGAACTTAGGATACTGAAAATTATTAGAAAAAGAAATGACACAGAATGAATGAAGGAGAGAAAAGAAGAAAGAAAGTCATGAGAGAGATGTTTTCGAAGAGCTCGACGAAACCCTTATTTGGCCGTTACTTGCTACTTTTTAAATAAAAACACAATCACTTTTTAAATAAGGATCCAATCTTTTTAAATAATCGTCTTACAATAGTCTCTTTAACCGTTATACTATAAATTATATTTAACATTATAGTATAAATTATATTTAAAACTAGAATTAAAGTTAATAATTATTGACTATTAAAATTTTAAAATAAAATTGATGATAGCTTTGAATTTAATGTTAATAAATTTGTCCCTTAAACTCAAATCTTTTATATTCTTCATTGAGATTGCTTTTCTATTGTCATCACCCGGTTGCCTTCAATATTTTCCCACTAGCCACCACATTGTTCCGGATTAGAAGCAACTTCAGTCTTCTTTACTGCAGCAACTCATAGAGTTCCAGTTTGAATTACTTTTAGTCTTCTGTACCAGTCAGAACCAGACAAATACCAAAGGTTTCAGTACCCGGTTTGTGTCAACCGACATGTTAAAAATGTATTAAAGATCGGAAGAAGATTAACAAGCCTAAACAGTGAATAAGCATTAAGTAATTTGTTATTAATTATGATCCAGACGTTAATCCGGCCCAATAATAATGGGCTCATAATAATCATATAAATAGTCACAAGTGTCGAGAAAAAGGTATGTCATCCCAAATGAGAGCTTACAAAGAAAGAAGGAGTTGACTAAAGTGAAGGATCGAAGGTTGACCAGGTGGAGGAGAAATTGTTGACCTGAGTGGAAGGAGGAAGAATGACCGACCAACCGATGATAAAAGGTAATAATTCTCTTAGTTCCCTTGTAATAGTTCTCTTAATCCTCTTTTAGATGAGAACATCTCCCAAACAAAATCTTCTACACTATTAACCTTGGAATGAAAGGATTTAAGATATATTTTGGCTTCAATGAGCTTGGAACATAATGATTAAACCATATTCTTTTTCAGATGATGCCCGACAGCATTCCATTTACTGTCTTTTCCCAAATCAAAACTACTATTTTCAAGTACAACACATGAACCAAGTTTCTTATTTTTCTCAAAAAATCATAGTCGAAAAGTTTGAAGTATTTCCTACACTCTCAATAAGGGCATTTGTAAACTTATAAGGGACTTCTAATTTGACCTGTAATTCATTAATCTTTTCTTTTTGTGCCAAAAGAAGCAAATGAAAATCTTCTGCTTGACTAACTTTACTTTCTTTGTCTTTCTCCATATCAACATATTTTTCTTCCAATTTTGTAAACCTTCTTTCCAAATTATCAAATTTTGCTTCAACTTTCTCCAATTGAGATATAAGGACATTCCTCTCATTTAGAAGATTGTGTTTTTCATTATTCAATACATTTCCAAAATTCTTCCAAGTTACTTGATTTTGCCCTTAAACCTTCAAGCCCGATTTTTGCATCACAAAGGGACTTCTTTGGCAAGGTACTCTTTAAGTTAAGTTTGAACATTCGATTCTTTGTCATCTCCACGTGTGCGAGCATTCGCCCATTTTTGTCCTTCAAGTGCAAAATCCGGTTTTTCATGAAAATCTAACAACCTTTCTAGAATAATTGTCTCATACTGAGAATATTACTTTTGAGGTCAAGTACATAATAGATGTCCTCCATAGTACCTTCTTTTCTGTCATTTAGGGAAACAAAATTTTCCCCGCCCTTTGAATGGAACTTTTGTTGAGTCTCCAAAAGACACATGTCCATCTTCTATCTCTTGGATATCAAAAAACAGGTGTTTGTGACCACACATATGATTACTAACATCAATGTCTAGATACCATACCATGTTACTATCCATAATGATGCCTTCATTGGCCATCATGAGAATTCCTTCATCTTTTGTCTCATCTTCCTCCACTAAATTTGCATTTTCTTCCACTCTCTTCTTGGCATAGCAGTCTTTTGTGTAATGTCCATATTTTCCACAATTGTCACATTCAACATTTGGACGATTTGAACTACCGTCTCTTCCACGATCACGACCTCGTCCACGCAATTTTGCTGGTTCATTTGTCCCCTCTCTTCATTGTTGTTTCCATGACTACGACTTTCATTGTGATAAAAACTACGACCTCCATGTTCATGTCCTCTTCCTCGGTTATGTTGCACGTACATAACTTTGTCTTCCTTGATGGTCATATTTGTTTGTAAGGCTTCCTCCAAGACTTCTTGTTTCTTTTTCTTCTTTCGTTATTTATGTGCTCCAAGAGAACCTGCAAGATCATCAATGGTCATATCTTCCAAGATTCTTGACTCCTCGATTGCACATACGACATTTTCAAAATCATCGGTTAATGAATGAAGAATTTTCTCCACGACCCTTACATCCGAGTTTCTCCATTGTGTTTGAGTTGATTGGCTACCCTTTGCGCACAAATGATGTAACTAGATACATCTTTCAAATCCTTCATCTTCATGGCCTCCAAATCACCTCGTAGAGTTGGAAGATGCATTTGTTTAACTCGGACAACACCCTTGAACACCTTTTCCAAAATGTCTCATGCTTCCTTTGAAGTGGAATCTTGTAAAAAATTGTCTCATCAACAACTTTATACAACATGTACAAAGTTGCCTTATCCTTCGATAGTGTCTCTTTCAATGTTTTGTTTTGGGTCGCCGAGTAACATGTGGTATTTTCTGGTTCTTCAAAACCTTTTTGAACCACCTCCCAAAAATCTTGAGATCCTATAAGGGCTTTCATTTGGATATTCCAATTGTCATAGTTTGTTGTCTTTGTTAATTGGGGCAGTGATACATTATTGGTTATACTGGCCATAACTCTGATAGCAATTTGTGAACAGACAATATATTTTTTATTTCACGACTACTTTTCAAATAAGAATACAATTTTTGTAAATAGTCTCACAATAGATGATGGGAATCAAATAAAGGAGGCTTTTATTAATGGAGGAAGAGGACATCCACCCTCACATTTGAAGTTCTTCCTTCTAGTCTTCTCAAAATTAAAAGAAGACATAAAATAAAGATGAGGCC
>Ga0123342_1011109_pt1 | contig 10009 bp, 10 predicted proteins | sample Turbeawhitnodule_FD_89960 | JGI IMG/M metagenome (GOLD analysis project Ga0123342, IMG submission 89960) | Root nodule microbial communities of legume samples collected from Mexico - Turtle bean Mexico white nodule | ecosystem: Host-associated > Plants > Roots > Nodule | place: Mexico: Nepantla...
CGCCGTGTCGTTTCTTTGCAGGTTCTTGAGATAGATCCAGAGGAGGAACGGAAGTGAGAAGCGGCGCACACGTCGATCCTTTGACGAGGCATTCTCCAGCGCTCCGGTCAACAGGCAGGATCAGTTAGTACAGACACGATAGTTAACAACCAAGGCGAAGAAAGCAGATTAAGGCAGACAGATTCATAAATAAGACAAAGTATATATACATATTATATATTGTTCATCAAAAGGCCAAAGTCCTACAAATTGAGCGAGCTAGATTCTGGGCGTGAGCTGCCTATCAACGACCCGCTTCGACGCAGTTGAGGGTTGAAGATCGTGATTGATGAAGAAGGAGAAGGACGCTTGAGAGAAAGTGAAATATCAAAGAGAGAATTTTTCAGTGAAGTGATGGAACAGTGAAGAAGCGCGGGATTTTGAAAGAGTTAACGTAAACAAGGGAGCGCAAGCGTCAATAAGTCCTGGTCGTTGATCTAGCCACGTGTGCGTAGATTAAAACAAGTACCGTGAGACGTCACTTCGATGCACTGTTCACATCCTTTCACACAGTGTCACGTAGGTCACCAAGGGTGATGACTTAGTCTCTTCGCTAAACAAGTTACAGCTCGACACTCAGGGGCTTGTGTATCGACTAGTCCTCGAACATTGTTGACTTCTAGTAATGGTGGGCCACGTAAGCTGGATCCCACAAGCGACATGAGCCAATGTCTCACAAGCGGCACGAGCCAGAGTGTGGATGTTGATCACCAGGGTGTCCTCGGCAACAGAGTGAGGCCGATGTGACATTGGGCATCAGCGACTCAAACGGCTGAATTGGACCATGAAATGTGGGTCCAGAAGGCACACCAATTATCAGTAAAACGCCCAAAAGTAGGGGGAAGCCTAGGTCACAAGGTGTTCATGCTTTTGGTATGGATTGCTCAACTAGGCGCGGCACAAGTAAGAGTCTTAGAAGCCACGAAAGCCAATGAGTGTTAGGGTTTCCAAGGGAGGCTGCATACATGGCACATAACAGTTAGGGCACCCCCATGACGAATGGCCCTAGAGATTAGGTGCACAAGTTGGTACGCAGGTGGCCATTCCGTTAGAGGTTGCACTCCAGCAAGGGAGCCTTACGCGTTAGATTAGCCTAAGATTGGGTAAAAGCGGCGCAAGGGCATTCCTCCAGAAACCTTAAATGCGGGTAACAGAAATAGAAGAAACCCTAGACTATATAAAGGGTAGTAAGAAAACCCACAAGGTACGCAGTTTCTGAGACTAGAGTTATTACACACATTCTGTTTCTTTGCCCCAGTATTTTACTTGAGCGTCGGAGTGCAAATGGCCTCTAGGGCGCCCCCTTTGTCTTTGTAGGTACAGAGTGTTTCGATCCAGTGAAGCGCAAACCTAGGAAGAGACGAGAGGGCGTGTGATCGTCGTTAGCGTTAACCGGAAAATGAATTATAATTTATGAAATGATGTTTGACATTAAAGAAAAGAAGATGTGTATCCTTTTAACATTGACTCTTGTTCTCGCCGGTTGACTGGGTTGCCAGTTGACTCTAACGACAGCTTCAGGCCCCGCCTGTCTCCTCCTTCTCTCGCACTTCCTTGGGTTGAAGAACGTTTTTCCTGTAGAGACAAAAGGGCGCCCTTACAGTCATTTGCACTCTGACGCTCAAGTCAGTAAGGGCTAAAGAAACAGTAATGTGTGTAAAGCAGTTTCAGTCTTAGAAACGGTGTACCTTGCTAGGGTTCTTATCATCCTCTTTATAGGTTGCATCTATGGTTACTTCTGTTCTGTTACCACATCTCTTGGTGGGCTTAGGGTTCCAGGGAGAATGTCATTGCGCCGCTATTACACAATCATAGCGTAATCTGGTGCATAGGACTTCCCTTTACTGAAGTGCATAGACCTAACAACATAGCCACCAGGGTACCTACTCACGTACCAGCGTTGTGGCATCATCTGTTCTGTAGGTGCCCTAAGTATTCATGTGCCATGCATGCAGCCTTTCCCTAGAAACCCTAACTCTAACGGGCCTTAGCGCCTCCAAGGACCACTTGCTTGTGTCGTACCCGAATGTACCATACACACCCCATGCATACCCCATGCCTGATCCTCTCGTGACTTAGGTCTTTTTGGTATCTGGGTATTAACTCATACTGTTTGTGGGGCTTAGCTTATGTGGCCCAACATTACTACCAGACCACCGATGTCCGATGTTCGATGTCTTTATCTGGCGCCGATGACAGAGGTCTTGGCCAGTACACAAGCCCCCCAGGCTCAAGCTGTAACTTGTTTCAGTGAAGAGGCTTTAAGTGATCTTCTGTGGCGACCTACGTGGCACTGGGGTGACAGGATGTGAACAGTGCACCAAAGTGACATCTCACCATACTTTTTTAAACAGCGTACACGTGGCAAGATCAACGGCTAAGACTCATTGCCGCTTGTGCTTCTTCGTATACGATAAACCTTTCAAACCCCTACACTCCTTCATTATTTCATTACTTAGCATTTCTCAAGCATTTCTTACTCTTGAAAGCGCTCTCTCTTCTTCTTCGAACACTTCAACCTTCGAACCCTAATTTGCTCAAAGGTATGCTTTTTACTCCATGATTGCCCTTGCTTTATGATTTCGATGCTCATAATATGCTATAACTGTTATGGGACTGTTTATATTTCTACACTTTATGATTTGCGTTCTTCATTCGGGCATTCTCTATTTTTCTGGTTTTCAGAGTCGCCCCATCTTCTTCCTCTAAAGCTTTGTTTTTTCTTCTTTTTTAGCCCTCTTATTTTAGATGGCTCAACGGAATCTTTCTCCAGCCTCAACTCTAAATTCTACCCCAACTTCAACTCCAACCTCAATTGCACCCTCGACACCAATTCCAACTCCTTCTTCTTCTGACTATAGGTCTTTGTATCTTTGGGCACCCAACAACCTTTTAAAGGAAACCTCTAGTTTTACCCTCACGAGCATAACTACCTATAGGAAGAAACAAACTTTCCATAAGTCTCGTGTCTTCGGTAAGGACCATGATAAATACGTGAGGGTTATGCCCTGTAGGGTAGGTGAGCTTATGTGTTCTAATGAGTCATGGGACCCTGAGGGACCCTTCTTCTTCATCTACTCAACTGTCTTTCGAAGGCTTTCCCTACGCTTCCCCTTCACCCTCTTCGAACGAGCCCTTCTTATTGAGGTGAATGTTGCCCTTGCTCAACTGCACCCAAACAGCTAGGCGTTCGTGAGGGCCTTCACCATCCTGTGCCACTGTCTTTGCCATACGCCATCAATAAACATGTTCTTGTATTTTTTTTGAAGCTAAGAGCCCAGGCTAGAAGCTATGGATTAGCTTTACCAACGTTCCTGGGAAGGTGTTGTTGACGCTCTTCCAGCAGTCCTACAAGGGCTTCAAGAAACATTTCTTCAAGGTTCAGTGTAACAGGAGGGAGCCCACTCTCTTGGACGAGTTCCCTCTTTTACTAAGCGGAGATGTGCAACATTCTTTTTTTTGATCAGCGGAGATGTGCAACATTCTTTCTGGTCTTCAAGCACCGTTTAACACAGTGGAGCTGCTCAAGCTTGAGTTCAGCCCTAAGGCCCTCAAGGGTTATATTGGTACCTTGTTTGACTCTGCTTTTACTAGTCTATACTTGCATACTGTGTTGATTTAGCCTCTTATGCATTGTTGTTTTCTTATGCAGGCATGGTGCTCAACGCTAAAAAGATGAGGCATCTAGCCGAAGTGGCCTTCAGACGCAAAGTTGCCCCTGACCCATCTAATGTCGATGCCTCGGCCCCTGCTGATGCCCTTGTTGCGGCTATCTCTGCTTCAGCCCCTGTGGATCATAGGCAGAAGAGGGAAGTGGAGGCCACTGCCTCTAAGAACGAGGACACTTGTTCTGGCATCGTCTTCAAAAGGAAATGAACTACTGATGTCGCGGTCCCAGCGCTCTCAGCCTCAGACAGTCGCGCCTCCTTCTTTAGACAAAATCCTCCAAGTGCTTTTCCCCTCATGACATCGTGGTACACGAGGGCAGGGGGGAGAACGCCTCTGAAGGTGATCACTGTGCACCTCCTGTTGTTGACCTGCCTACCTTCCTAACAGACCCAACAATCCATCCAAGACCGGGAGATGATGGAGAGCCTGGAAGAAGACCCCCTGCAAGGGCGTGCAGCCAAAAGCCTTGGGGAGTTCTTCATCGCATCCAGTCTTGCCATGACCAATGTGCAAGAATTGCAGACTGAGATGCAAGAGTTGAGGGAGGCAGCAAGTCAAGACGCACTCCAGATCAAGAAGCTCAAACAACGTGAAACCGCACTGTATCTGGAGGTGTTAGACCTTAGTCAAACCGACAAGGAGACCAAGAGGCTTCTGTTTGAGAAGTCCCAAGAGACCTTGAGTGCTCATTCGAAGGTCTTGTCTCTCCAAAATGGGGTTATTGACTTGCAGGAGAAGGCTGAGGAGTCGCGGGCTGGAGGAAAGGGCGAGCCAGCAGGAGGTGTGACTTGGCCAGCTGGAGGGAGAGCTAGTCCGCAAGGACGAACTCTTCAATCAGACCAAGGAGGAGCTCACCAACGACGTTGTTGATGCTTATGCGGTTGGGTTTGAGGATGCCATGGCCCAGGTTGCCTGAGCGCATCCTGGGGTGGATCTTTCTCAAACCATCTTGTCAAAGAAGGTCGTTGATGGGTAGTTGGCAATGCCAAGGAGTGACTCCTTTCGTGTTTGTAATGATTTAACTGCTTGATGAAAAAATCAGTAACTTGTACATATGCTTCTTTATTTATAAAATTTTCTTTCTATCTGATCTTGTTCCTTTCTTGTTGTTTAGCTGCTTCGCCTAACTTGCTTAGACTAACAACGCCCTTAAGGCCTTTCTGTCTTAGGTAGCACGCTTCTTTACCGCTCGCTTGACTTTAGTCTTTCCTCGTCGTCTCAGGGTGAGGCAATGCTTACCCAAGCTCTTACTTCGCCCTATCCTTTGCCAAACAAAGGTAAGGGAGATGTTGCCCTCAGCCTTGACTCATAAGGTCAAGGGAGATCTTTAACTAGGTACCGCGCCACTCTCAACCTTATCTTACAAGACAAAGGAGACCTCTGGCTGGGAACCATATTGCTCTCGGCCTTGTCTTACAATACGAGGGAGAGGTTCACTTGGATGGACTCAACCTTTCCACACAGGGATAAGGGAGACGTACAACTGGAACCCATACAAACCTTGCCTTACAATACAAGGAAGAGGTCCTTCTTTCTGTCCACGCCCTAGCCGTATAGAGGCAGGGGAAGATTTTAACTGCCAACTATTTTGTTCTTGACCTTGGCGTTCCCACACAAGAGGGAGGCTCACTAAGAACCATGTTATTCCCAGTCTTGGTGTTTCTAACCCAAGGGAGATCCTTGTTTTACTGACCTCGTCCTTGCCGTATAGAGGCAAGGGAGGGTTTCTCTGGTGAACCATACTATTCTCAGCCTTGGTGAACTCACACAAAAGGGAGGCTCACTTAGGAATCGTACTATTCCCAATCTCGGCGTATCAAACCAAGGGAGAGGTTCGTTTTACTGACCTCGCCCTAACTGTACAAAGGTAGGGGAGGATTTTGACTGGTGAACCATATTGTTCTCAACCTTGGTGAACTCACACAAGAGGGAGGTTCACTTAGGAAACATACTATTCCCGATCTTGGCGTATCAAACCAAGGGAGAGGTTCGTTTTACTAACCTCGCCCTAACTGTACAAAGGTAGGGGAGGATTTTAACTAGAACCTTGTTGTCTCGACCTTAGCCTTCCCATGCAAGAGGGAGGCTCACTAAGAACCATACTATTCCCAGTCTTGGTGCTTCTAACCCAAGGGAAAGGTTTGCTTACTGCACTGTACAAAATACTTACAAATATATCTCTTTCACTAAATAACTGAAATTTTATTAGGTGAACTCGTTAAAAGGGAAAAAGAGTGTCCCCTAGACCTGTGTACAATGCAATAACTCACTGAAATAAAACTTAAGGTTGGTCGCGTTCCATATATGAGGGATTGCTCCACCTTCTAAAGTCTCGGGCCTGTATGCTCCATTCCCAAGGGTCTCTGTCACACGGAAGGGACCAGTCCATTTGAGAGACAACTTGTTTTCTAACTAGTATGGGTGGGCTTTTCGCATCACCAGGTCGACAACCTGGAACTGTCAAGGTCTCAGCTTGGAGTTGTACTTGTACTCCACCTTTCTCTTCAAGGCTTTCTGTCTTGATCCTGGCTTCTTCTCTGACTTCATCCAGTAGATCCAGGTTCACCTTTCTTTCTTCGTTGGATTCTTCAGCCACAAAGTTCTGAAAACGTGGTGAGCTCTCCTGGATCTCTACAAGAATCATCGCGTCCAAACCATACACCAAGCTAAAGGGTGTTTCTTTGGTAGTGGACTAAGGATTGGTGTGGTAAGCCCACACAATTCTTGGAACCTCTTATGCCCAGGTCCCCTTGGCTTTCTCCAGCCTTCTCTTCAGACCTCCGAGCAAAACTGGGTTGGTAGAATCGACCTGCGCGTTTGTCTGAGGGTGTTCGACTAATGCGCACACCTGCTTTATTCCCAGCTTTGTACACAACTTTCCCAATTGTTGGCTTGCAAACTAGGTGCCATTATCAGACACCAACCGCTTTAGGACCCCGAAGCGGCATACTATGTTCTTCCACACAAAGTGTTGGACCTTGTGGGCTGTGATCTGCACTACTGGCTCAGCTTTTATCCACTTTGTGAAGTACTCAATGGGAACCACAAGATACTTCATCTGCCGCACTACTAAAGGGAATGGCCCCAGAATGTCGATTCCCAGGTATGAAACGGCCATGGGCTATAACTCGATCTCAGCTCTTCTGGGGTGCCTTGTGCCAGTCAGCATGTTGCTGGCACTGCTTGCACCATTGTGCATACCTCGTGCAATCTTCCCTCATGGTTGGCCAATAATATCCTGTGTGAACAACCTTCGATGAGAGAGCTCAGCCACCGATGTGACTCCCGCATATCCCTTCGTGAAGTTCTACCATAATGCATGTGCACTGCTCCACTTACACATATCAGGGTGGGGTGAGTGAACCCATGTCTGAACAAATTCTCGTCGATCGGGGTGTATCTAATTGAATTCTTCTTGACTACTCTGGCCTCTATGGGTTTCAGCGGGAGTATCCCGCCAGCCAAGTAGCGTTGGTAGGGGGTCATCCAAGTCTCACCTCCTTCAACTAGGCAAACTTGCATTGACTCTTCCCCTGGTAACGTGTATGTGCTTATTCTGGGCGTTTTTAGGGTTTCTTGAGTCAACGACCGGTGACTTCTCTTAACACCTTCTGAGGTCCTTATCTGCTAGACTTCCTTTATGATGTTTGTGGTGGTTCGAGGTGTCCTCAGGGTCTCTTGTATGACTGTCCTCTGCCTGCCCCCCTTGCCAGAACTGGCGAGCTTTGCTATCAAGTTAGCTCTGGCATTCTGTTCTCGAGGGACATGTACTAACTCGAACACCGCGAAAGTCTCTTTCAGGACCTGGACATACTGTAGGTATGCGACCATCTGGGGGTTCTTGGCTTGGTACTCTCCCGTAACCTGCCCTGTTACCAACAAGGAGTCACTCTTCACTACCAGACTCTTCACCCCCATCTCCTTGGCTAGCAGCATTCCAACTATCAGGGCTTCATACTTTGTCTGGTTATTGCAGGGCTTGAAAGCAAAGCGCAGGGCCTGCTCGATCAGCAACCCATTTGGTTCTTCCAAGATGATACCAACCCCACTCCCCTGTTGGTTAGAGGATCCATCTACGGAGAATACCCACCTGAAATCTGCTCTTTCTTGGTGCGTGGCTGCTGAGGAGAGCTCTACCACGAAGTCAGCGTAAACCTGCCCTTTGATAGGGCCTCTGGGTTCGTACTACACATCGAACAATGATAGTTCCACTGCCAGCGCACCATTCATCCTGCCACATCAGGCTTCTGTAAGACCATGCGATCGGGTAGGTCTGTCATCACGATCACGGTGAAGCTTTGGAAGTAGTGGCGAAGTCTTCGCGCTGAAAGCACTAATTTCAAAGTTGCCTTCTCTATGGCCTGGTACCTCACCTCAGGCCCTTACAACACTTTACTCACGAAGTATATTGGTCTTTGTACCTGATCCTACTCCTGTACCAAGACCGAACTGATCGCCCGATCTGTCACTGCGAAGTACAATTGAAGCGGGGTGCCTGGCTGTGGCTTGCAGAAGACTAGGGGCTGACCAAGTACTCCTTCAATTTGAGGAACGACTCCTCACACTCCTGGGTCTAGATGAACTTGCTATTTCTCTTAAGGCATTGGAAATAGGGATGCCCCTTATCTCCCCCTGCTGACACGAATCTGGACAGAGCGGCCATCCACCCTGTCAACTGTTGCACTTCTTTCACCGAGATCGGGCTATGCATAGCTATGATTGCAATGCACTTCTCAATGTTTGACTCTATCCCACGCTTGGTAAGTAGGAACCCTAAGAACATGTCTGCCTCTACCCCAAACACAGACTTTTCAGGGTTCAACTTCAGCCTGTATTTAGCTATTGTAGTAAATAGCTCTTCCAAATCAACGAAGTGTTGTTCCTTCACCTGGGAGGTAACCACCATGTCGTCCACGTACGCCTGGACATTTTGCCCTATCATGGGCGCAAGTACTCTGTCCATCAACTGCTGGTAGGTCACCCCTGCATTCTTGAGCCCGAAAGGCATCACTTTGTAACAGTAATAGGAGAGCTCCGTCATGAACGCCATCTTGCATTCATCCTTGGGATGCATGCGAATCTAGTTGTACCCCGAGAAAGCATCCAGGAAGTTAAGGAGTCTACACCCTGAGGCGTTGTCTACTAGGGCGTCGATGTTGGGCCGCGGGTAGGAGTCCTTCGGACAAGCTTTGTTAAGATCTGTGAAGTCCACGCATATCCTCCACTTTCCGCTGGCCTTCTTGACTAACATTACGTTCGCCATCCACTTTGGGTATTGGATCTCCCTGATGTGGGCAACGCTTAGCAACTTCTAGGTCTCTTCTCTGATGACCTGTCGCCTATCATCATTGAATTTTCTCCGTCTCTGGCGTACAGGTCGGACCTTTGGGTCCATGGTGAGGCGATGGCACAGGAAATCGAGGTCGATGCCAGGCATGTCTGAGGCTGACCATGCGAAAGAATCCATGTGCCGTGCTATGACCTCGGCAATATGGTCTTGTGCTTCTTGTCCCAAAGATCGACCAAGCTTGAACTTCTTGCCCCCGATCTCCATCTCCAGCACTTCCTTTGCAGGCTCGGGTCGTCTCTCCCGGGCGATCTCGAGACGGGTGACCCCTTCTTCCCTGCAAGGTTGGGTGGTGACTGAGCACACTCCTCTCTTTGTCTTGAGGTTGTTCTCATAGCACCTCTTGGCCTCCTTCTTATCAGACTTCATGGTGATCATGGCTCCTTCAAGGGAAGGCAACTTCATCTTCATATGTGTTCCCGCCGGTTGACCGGGATCGTCTTTGCGCGTGGCTTATCCTCGCGAGCTAGGGCACCTTCGTTTGCTCCGTCAAAGACACCTGAAAAGAGAAGTGAACAAAGGGGCGCCCTCGCGGCCGTTTGCACTCCGACGATCAAGTCAGCTAGCGAGAAACATCAAAGTGACACACCCTTAGGAGGTGGTCGAAGAAACTGTACTGAATGACTGACACTGCGTAACTAGAACTATGTTGCCCTAATTGCCTTGTGCTCACTGTGAGTGTGCCGCGAAGACAACTACGGTTTTCTCTGTGTATCTGTGTGTACTAGGTTAAAACTCGGTCCCCATTCAAATGAGCCCAAGGTCCCTTTTTATACATCTCTCATCATTAAAGCGCATTAAAGCGTATAAAAATGTTCCTTGGAATATACCAATCTTAACTTACTTAACGCGTACCTTGGCAAACTTTCCCTGAAACCTTTAATGAGCACGTGGGCATTGCCACGTGCCCCTTTGACTTGATCGTTATTCTGTGCAGAGGGTCCCTCAGCGCCG
>Ga0123342_1011110_pt1 | contig 10009 bp, 7 predicted proteins | sample Turbeawhitnodule_FD_89960 | JGI IMG/M metagenome (GOLD analysis project Ga0123342, IMG submission 89960) | Root nodule microbial communities of legume samples collected from Mexico - Turtle bean Mexico white nodule | ecosystem: Host-associated > Plants > Roots > Nodule | place: Mexico: Nepantla...
AAAAGTCCCATGTGGATCACTCCGTTGCCCCCGTCGCTCACCGCGTTGGGGGAAGGTTCACATGGCTCAATTCTCAATGGAAATTATGCGCCTAACCGGCTCAGTTCTGCGTGGAAACCAACAGACCATGCCAATATTTTGCAGCGTGCAAGTCGCCGAGCTTTTCAAATCCGGATGCTCGTCCAGCGCCGAAGCTCCACGAAGCTGCTCGGCACCGTATGTTACTGTAACATACTTGCAACCTCACATTAGTCTGGGAAGACTTTGCTGGATTTAGTTGGTTGTTCATTGGCCGACACGGCAAGCATGGCAGGTTCCACCACCCGCACCGTTGTTCACATGCTCAATAGAGCCTTCGCACACACCCGCACGCACTCATCGGAATCAAGACATCGTTAGATCAACCGCGATTGGAGGACGACATGAACAGGAATGTGGTTGCCCTATCCTTGGGGCTTTTTCTCGCGCCAGCGCTGCCGCAAGGGGCGATAGCGCTGGACAAGCAACCGGCGATAACTGAAGCAGAGGCGCACGCGATCGCAGTGGACGCCTACATCTATTTCTACCCGCTGTTGTCCATGGACGTGTCCCGGAAGACATTTACGAACGTGGAGCCGGGCAAGGTCTTTGGCAAGGGCCCGATGAACACCTTCACTAATGTTCCGGCATACCCGCCAGCGGATTTTAAGGGCGTCGTCCGCTCCAACTTCGATACGCTATATTCCATCGCTTGGCTCGATATGACGAAAGAGCCTGTCGTGATCAGTGCCCCCGATACGGGCGGACGATACTACCTGCTGCCGATGCTTGATATGTGGACAGATGCTTTTGCCTCGCCGGGCTGGCGTACGACCGGCACCAAGGAAGGGACATTTCTTGTGACGCCACCGGGCTGGAGGCCCGATCTACGCGACAAGTTCGTCGAAGAGTTCAAGCTTCCGGAGGGTACCCAGCGCATCGATGCACCCACTCCACATGTCTGGGTCATTGGAAGAACCAAGACAGACGGCCCACCGGATTACGACGCTGTGCATAAAATTCAGGCTGGGTATAAGGTCACTCCGCTCTCGGAATGGGGTAAGCCACCGAAGGCCGTCGACGTGAAGATCGACCCAAGCGTTGACATGAAGACGCCTCCGAAGACCCAGGTAGACACAATGGAAGCTGGGGAATACTTTGCATATGCCGCGCAGGTGATGAAGACGGAGTCACCGCATATCACCGATCAACCGATCCTCGCTGAACTGAAGAAAATCGGCATTGAACCCGGTAAGAGTTTCGACATAAGCAAGCTCGATCCCGCCATGCAGAAAGCACTGGAAAGCGCACCACACGACGCCCAGAGGCTCATGGCATGGAAGCTGCCGACGTTGGCTAGGGTTGCCAATGGTTGGGCGATGAACACCGATACAGTCGGCGTCTACGGGAACTATTATTTGAAGCGGGCCATTCTCGCTCAGCAAGGCCTCGGAGCAAACGTTCCAGAGGATGCCATCTACCCGCTGAATATTGGCGATGAATCGGGGAAGCCGCTTGATGGTGAAAACAACTACACCATCACCTTCGACAAGGGCGGCTTGCCTCCGGTTAACGCGTTCTGGTCGATCACCCTCTACGATTCAGATGGATTCCAAGTTGGAAACAGTTTGGAGCGCTTCGCGGTCAGTAGCTGGATGCCATTCGAATACAATGCCGATGGTTCTCTCGACCTCTACGTTCAAAATGAGAGCCCAGGCAAAGACAAGGAAGCCAACTGGCTGCCCGCGCCCAAGACTCGGTTTAATTTGTTGATGCGCATGTACGCGCCGAAGTCCGAGGTGCTGATTGGCAAGTGGAACCCGCCACCGGTAACCAAGGCGACGACGCTTCCAAGTCTGGTGGCTCAGTGAGTTGGCAGAATAACAGGTGTTAAACGAGGGACTGGTTTAGGCGATTTTCCCTGCGCGTTGACGCCTGCGATACCGGAGGGTCGCCGTCGTATTCGCGGCGATCCGGCTGTGGCAGTTTTGGAATCGTTAAAAGGCAACAGGTCGTCGAGTTCAGCTTCCGGTCGTCCGGTCGAGCGCGGCGGTACTCATCATCGTTGCCTTGCATTAACATATAGTGTCCCGCAGTCTACGCCAGTTGAAGCGCGGCAACCAGCACAACACCAAAACGGCGTGTCCGCTATTGGCATTCTTGACATCTCCGTCACAGCGGGAAGTGTCCGGAACGCCCAACACGCTGGGTCAATGTGCGGGGAAAACAGCGCTTACGGTGTACGAGGCTGCGATGGGCCAGTTTGATCGCCGGTTCGAATTACCCGTTCCCGTCGCAGCTTCACTGGAATCCGCTCGCGAGGCCCCGATCGACTGGTCAGCGGATTGGTCAACGAATCAGACTTTGAGCCGTCGATCAAGAGATTGTGGGGAGAAGCTATTTGCGATACATGCGCCGTTCTTCGACGTTTCGACTATAAAGGCAGGCGGGCTACGCCTCTCACCCACATCCTTCACGGCTCCCTCATCATACAGCAAATCCCGATCCGATGCATTGCAATTGTTCAGGCTCTCGGTTCTGTACCTGTTGGCCAAATTCATGCCACCGACTGGCGCGGATAATCGCCGACAATCCCGGCTGCAAGATCGCTGCCGTCGGGGCATTGACTGTCCCCAATCCTCCGCGCTGCGGAGAACCTTCCGTGCATCAGAATACCAGCGCTTGCGGTTTCCTGGTATCCGCCTGAGCATCAAGGGTACCGATGCGACCGAACCGTAAGAGAATGCATTATGATCGACCAATCTCGGACGAGACATCCCTCCGCCGAGCGACGGAAGCTGGCCGTCAGAAGGCTCATGGAAATCTTGGAACGTTGTGGTGGGACCTTCGAGGTTAACGACCAACTTTGCGCTGAGGTCGTGGAACTGGTCATCGCAAGCGACTGCTTCGGTAATACCCTCGAACCACGCTGAACGCACTTTTTGGCTAACGTTGGAGGAGCGGCAAAGCGCCTTGCAAGGGCCAGGTGCAGCCTTTCGCTCAGACTTGGGGACGGTGGAGCGCAGATGGTCGACGACCGCCCTAAGGCGAGCGACGCGGCGGAGATCGGAATGGTAGCCGCGCCAAACATCCCTACCCGGAGGCGGCTCGTTCGGCCAAATTTTCTACTAGGCCAAAACGCTCACCAAGAACCTTGGGCGGTACAGTTGGACTGTTTTCGCATGTGGACCTCGCACCGGACTGGCTGCAGAGGCCCTCCCCGTCGACGCAGTTCGACCCATCCAACGGAGCAGCACCTGATTTGAATGGCCCGCCCGCCGAGCGAGACAAATCTCGAGCAGGCGCTCGATATGGGCGACGGGTATGTCCTCGACTTCTCGGACCGCGCCTTCAACGACTTCTTCTCGTCGCCATGAAAAGACGGACTCAAAGTTCGTCACCTAATCCCGAACTCCGACTCGAAGAAGAATCGCGGGAGGTTGAGTCCGGGATCGTCAATCGCCTGCATTGCTCTTGCCAGTTGACACTTCCATGTTGCCTGAAGCTGGTGTTAATCGTCGCCCGCACCAAGAACCGCTGCCGCCGCGTTGAATTTGCCGCGCTTTCCGACCATGTATGGCGTGGGGCGAAGGGCAATGCCGCGTGATCATCGCGAAAGGTCGATACAGTATGAGCGAAAGTGCGGTAGCGGATGACATCGGCCGCATCGGCGAAAGCTACTTCGATTACCAGATGTCCCAGACCGATCTTCTTGTCGGCAAGATTGATCCAGACCGCATGGGGAAGGATCGCGTCATCGAGGCGAAGCTCGCCCCGCGCAACGCCGTGTCGTTCGACAAGCGGTCCGCACCGATGGCCTGCTCGATCCAGATCAAGACGATCCTGCCGAAGACAAAGGGCGTGAAGGTCAGCCTGTCGGTCGCCGAACGGCTCGCGCAGGGACTTGCGCCGGCTTTCGTCTACATCATCCGGCTCGACGATAACCGAAAGCCGATCCTCGGACCCGCCCTCGGCAAGATTCTGAAGCGCCTACGGAAGGAATTCTCAGAGGGCACGACCGAATACAAGGACAAGTCGATCACCTTTTCGATCAAGGAGGCAAAGACGATCGGGCCCCTTGGGGATGATCTCGCCAAGTACCTGGAGCGCGAGATCGGTTCCGACATGGAGGAATACGCGAAGCGGAAAGGAGCGCAGAAACGCGATCTCGGATACGAAAACGGCCAACGCACAAAGGTGACGGGCTCGTTCCAGGCGGCTGCCATCAACGATTTTATCGACGGTCTGCTCGGTTTGAAGCCACTCGCCATCGGGCACATAAAGGCCGAGAACCAACGCTTCGGTATCGGCACCCACGAGACCGAGACCACAGAGATCGATGGAACGTCGGAAGATGCGGCGGTCGATGAGCCGCAGCTGGCGGAAGGCTAAGACCGAGGGCAGCCGCCGCGCCGCGGTTCACGCTCGTTGTCGCGCGCCTCGGAATCCCGCGCCGACCCAAGCGATTAAAGCCCCCAGGAACAGGACCGCGATAGGCGGGCACAACGCGGCCGTCGTTACTCGCCAAGTTGAAATCGCCCCAGGTGACGTGATCGTGCCGTCGCCGACCATCGATCCCGGCGTAAGCTCAACGCCGTCCCAGTTCCGTTCCCAAGGCTGGCAGGTTGGTTGGCCCGATGTGCATGGAGGCGCGGCGACGGACGCCGTTCCCGGTTCGCGCAGATGCCAGCTGAGATCGGGGATAGCGAAGATTACGGCCGCCAGGGTCACGAACCAGAGCAGCGTTGCTGCTGCCAATAGCCTCAGCATGCCTCGTGACCATCTGATTGGCCCCGGTTGACGTCGTTGATCCATCTCCTGCCCTTCACGTCTGTTCCCCTGTCCCTTCTATAGCTCTATCAGAGGCGGCCGAACAGGCCCGTGGGCGCTCCTTCCGATGGCCACGGGCGCGAATTGGTGGCTCGGTCCTTGGATCGGACGCGTCACCCTTAACTTTACCTCGATCCGAAAGAGCGTATCTGTACTCGGCCGCCAATGCGGCTTCGTTTACAAACGTGCTGAGATATCAAGCTCTTTGGCCGTGGGTCGTTCACATTTCAGATACCACAGAACGAAACAACGTGATCTCGCTTGTTGAGGTTCTTCAGGGCCAGCCTTATGCAAGTACAAGATGCATAAGGAGATTGCGCTTGTACCCTCAGACTATTTTTTTCTCGTTCCTCACTGTTCTGGCTGTTCCTGCCGCCGCTCAGGCCAGCGCGTTCACAAACCTTGTCGAGTTCGCCGTTACCCAAGGAATTGTTTCTGGCGTCGGGCCTAAATGGGAGACAATTGCCCGCAATTCGATCCCGGTTATCAACGAAGGAAAGCTGGACAAATACAACGCCAAAGTCGGCTTCCTGAGATTTGAAAACATTCCTTCGTTCACCATCTCGCTTGAAAACTTGAGCAAAGACCAATGCAACGAATTGGCGGTCCATATGCTGACTGATCGTATTCCGGTCGCACTCAACATCAATGGTACGATCGTGCCTACTCGGAAACCGCAGGCTTATTCGCCAAAGCTCTGCGGGCAGTGGAGTTCCAACATGGTGATTATCGCTCGCTAACGGACGCGCCGGGATTGAGATGCTCTCCGAAATCCGCACGTGGTGTGTTCGAGGCGATGCTCACATATATCTCGTGTAGTCCGAACTGACCTTGCCGTCCCCCGCATATTTGAGAACCTCACCGACTTTTCGCGCAGCACGGATCGGGATGGGTAGCTTCTGGTTCATCTGGGTGGAATTCCAATTAATCTTCGTCATTGACAGCACCTCCTTGGCGATCTGAGCGACGGTGCTGTCGCTGCTCCGGTGCGGACATAGTAGCAATGGCCTCGGGTCATATTGGCCGGGATAGGTTCCGTAGTACGGGATGCTGCCGTTCGTATACAGAAGCCCCTTCCCGTCGAGCTCGACAAACGTGCCGCGCATCACCGGGTAGTTCCCGTCGCGGAGGACTTTGACGGACGAAGATTCCTGGACCCAAACAAGGTCCTTCATCTCCGTGCCCGCGGCGTCGAGCGCCTCCACGATCCCGTCCGCTTCCTCGTCGCGGAAACGCGAGGTCTTCAGGACGGCGACACGCGCCGGGTAGTGCCGATGATGGTTCTTGTAGGCGGTCAGCACTTCCTGCACGAGTTCTCGGGCGTCCACGTGCGTCATATACGGATGCCTGCCACGGGTCTCCGTCTGGGCGCGACGGCCTTTGAGGATGAATCCCCGACCCCGCTCGTCGAACATCTGGGCCGCGCTAGTGAAGAGCTGCTGCCCGCCAGCTTCACGGTAGAAGCTGATACCGATGTAGCATGCGGAAAACTCGCCCTCCTGCGGCATTCGCCTCCAGGGAATGCGGCCGGACCCTTTGTAATAAAGGGAGGTCAGAAGATTCCAGGTCCGGTCGGCCTCTTCCTGGATTTTGCGCGCGCTGCTCTCCTTGACCTTCCGGGGAATGATAGCCTTCTCGTCCAAGGCGTCCTCCCACACGATCTGGATCGGGAAGCTCAGATGCATCGCCCTGGCTTTCAGCATACCGCGGAAATTCGGTGCGTCCGAACCGCTGCTGTCCTCCTTTTCAACCGTGCCACCGCCGTCAACCTTGGCATTCCAGACGCGCTCCAGGAGGCTGACCGGAAGCGCGACAATGGCGACGTTGGGGCGGCTGCTGCTTTCGTCAATCGCCAGGAGTTGCTGGTAAATTTCCTCGACGGCCATTTCGACCGCCTTCTTGTGATCTGGTTCTTTTCGAATTCGGTCGATCTTCGACTGCGTTACAGTCGCAGTGGCCCCCTCTGCAATCTCGAACTTGCAACGGAAGGGGTTCTGATTGCCGAGCCCAGGGAAGTCGGGATGCATGTTCGGGTGCTTGTCAGTCTTTCCCGCAAAACCCACCGAAGCGGCGGCGAGGAATTTTGTTGTATCCTCTACGGTCTTGGAGCTGCCGACGACAGCGATTTTCAGCACGTCACCAACAGGCGTCTGCAGTGGGCCCGCCATGTACAGCCCGCGCCTTGGATCGGGGTTCTGATACCTATCCCCGAATTCCAGTTGTGGCTCTTCAAATATTATTGTTTCGAATTTCAGGCCCAACTCAGCAGGTCCTCTTCATCGTCGCCATCGGACTTCTTCTGGCTTCCCCAGACGTCTTCAGGAACCCTTGTCGGCAGAGCGATAGATGGCGGTTCTCCGAACAAAATGCGCGGCTTGTCGACCCCCTCGGTAAAAAGGTCGGCCGTCTTGGGCTCCAAACTGGTCAGCAAGCGATGCCACATGATGACCTGCCCTCGAAGCGCGGAGCTGTTGTCTAATCGTTTCTTACCCGAGAGCAGGGCGTCGGGGTAGGAATGCGGCGTGAAGCCGTTTGTCGTGAAGAAATACGTGGGCTCGATCACCAGGAACCATTCGGTGAAGAAGCTTTCAAAGCGCGGCACGAAGGCATGGTGACGGACAAACTCGACCCTCGTTTTGTCCGTCTTGTTCAAGGCAACATTGACGACCTCTGCCTCAGTATTTTTCTTAGTGGACTGGTATTTGAAAATCCGACTTTCGTTCTGTGCTCGCGCCCGGAAATAGAAGAGTTTGCGATCTTTGTTCCAGGCAAGTTCCGCCCGCACCTGATGATCCAGCGTCTTCCGCAGGAGATGGGCGAACGTGTTCCTTTCGTCTTCGTCCTCGTGATAGGCCAGATGTTCGACATCGATAGCCTCGACCTGGTCGAGGTCGACGATCTTGCTGCAAACCGTCGTTCTCGGATCATGGAAGGACCAGAACGAACCGCCCTTGATTACCCAGTCGAACCGTGCTGGCTCGTCGTCATCGAGAAGTATAGCGATCGCCTTTTTGTGCGCGTGGGGCGTAGTTGAAACGAAAACCTCGCGTGGTAGGGTGATCGGGAGGATGTTCACCAATCCTTCTTCGCCGCCTCCAAGCGGAGGGACGTAGTATCCGAAGCCTGCTTTTGGAACTGTCAGGGCGGCGAGCCGATCTACCGACGAAGCGTCAAGCACATCTTCCCGCTTGTTGAAATTCAATCGACGCTCGGCTGGGGCGTCGCCGATCGGGACTTCTTTCCAGTAGAAACTATCGTCGGCCTCACGGCACAGGACGATGATCACCGGAAGGTTGCTCCCTCGCCAGTAATCGAGGTCCTCCGTCCTCAGGAGGTAATGGAATCCGTTGTCGTCTTCGCCCGGATACAGCCCGGTCTTCGTTGCTTTGACCTGAACGGCAATCATGTGGGCGAGTGGCCGTCCTTCGATCATCACCTCCGCTATAGCGTCGATGCCCGCTTCGAGCCGCGATCGGACGTCGAACTGGAAACCGATTTTGAGGAAACGCAGGCGGACCGCCGCCTCCCCAATCTCACCAGTCAGTTGATTCTGCGTGATGTTCTTGGCCATATGCGGATGATAGGCAGACGAATCCGTGACTGCCAATGCCCCGGAACACGCCGTTCCCGTGTTTTTTGAATCCACGACCCGCTCAGGTCACATTTTTTGGGTACCAGGGGAGTTTCCCCCTCTCGCGTTCGCCTACCCGTTAACCCGCGTCGCCGATTTTCCAAGCGTCATAAATACCCGCCGACGCACGGGGGACTATGAGCAGCATCATTACCACCAACGGCGCTATGGCAGCGCTGGGCACGCTGCGTTCGATCAACGGAGATACCTCGCAACAAATGTCCTCGGGCCTGCGCGTTGCGACGGCCGCGGACAACGCAGCCTACTGGTCCATATCCACCTCCATGCGCTCGGACGTGAAGGCCAAGAACGCCGTCAGCGGCAGCGTGGGCCTGGCTCAGGGCGTGGTGGATACAGCCTATACGGGGATGGAAAATGTCCTCGACAGTTTCGTCGAGATCAGGAACCTCGTCATCACCGCCAGCGGCACGGCACGGCCCGGTATGAAGGATGCGGTGAAGCCGACCTTCAGTCTCGACCCGGAATACGCGAAATCCGACGTGTACAAGATCGACCAGCGGATACAGCAACTCCAGGATCAGGCGAAGGCCGCAATGCTGTCCGCTCGTTCTCGGGCGTGAATCTGCTCTATCACAGCAAGAACGAAGCAGAGAAAGCCAGCCAACAGGTATTCACGTTCACCACCGGCTATTCCGATGGCAAGGTTCAGACGCTGGACATCAACGCCATGGACACGCTGCTTCTCAACGACGACTTCGGCAGCTATCCGACGACCTTCCCAGGTGAGTTCAATCCGGAAAAGACGTTGTTCGACGGCAGCGACATCATCGTCTCGCCGGGATCGCTCACGCCGGCATCGATCTACTGGTACAACATTCCCGTCTCGAACCCCGTGACCGGTGATCCGGAAGCCTATCCTGTCGACCAGACCTACATCCTCCAGTCCATCGAGAACCCCGTCGTGCGGTTCGGCTCGGACAGGCAGGGTCTCTACAGCAACGTCGTCGCGAGTATCGACCAGAAAATCCAGCAACTGACATCCAAGTTGGCCTATGTCGGGACGGTGCAGAAATCCCTCGAGATGTACGACGAGATCAACGACAAGATGATCGACACCGCGACGAGTGGCATCGGCCGCCTGGTGGATGCCGACATGGAAACCACGGCGAGCAAGCTGCGGGCGCTGCAAACTCAACAGCAGCTCGCGATACAATCGCTGGCGATCGCCAATGCAGCGCCTGGAAACCTCGCGCGGTTGTTCCAGTAGTCAGCGCGTGCGTTCGATGTATCTTGCCAATGTCCGCGGATGTACGCCATACCGCCTTGCGACTTCGAGCACGTCTTCTCCCTCTACGAAAACGGCATTGCACGCCGATCGACGCTCGGCGTCGCTCAAGGATGGTCGCCGACCGAGGCCGTGATGGGCAGCCACAGCCCGTGGCGTACGGCCAGCCGAGTCCGAGCTGGTTGATTCCGATGGCTTCGCTGATGATGAGGCCGGCAGAGGCGCGCTGGGCGTAGTAGTCGACCATAATCGGTGTTGGAATATGACTACGTGTGCCGCGCGCG
>Ga0123342_1011112_pt1 | contig 10008 bp, 4 predicted proteins | sample Turbeawhitnodule_FD_89960 | JGI IMG/M metagenome (GOLD analysis project Ga0123342, IMG submission 89960) | Root nodule microbial communities of legume samples collected from Mexico - Turtle bean Mexico white nodule | ecosystem: Host-associated > Plants > Roots > Nodule | place: Mexico: Nepantla...
AATATTATTAAATATTATTAAATATTATTAATGTTATTAAATATTATTAATATTATTAAATATTATTAATATTATTAAATATTATTAATATTATTAAATATTATTAATATTATTAAATATTATTAATATTATTAAATATTATTAATTTCATTAAATATTATTAATATTATGATTTATGATTTTATAATTTTTCATATTATATTAATATTTTTAATATTATGTATATAAATATTATGATAATAGGTGGTAGGTAATAGAAATTCGTGGATAATAGTTCGTAGATAATAGAGATTCGTGGGTAATAGTTGGTAGTTAATAGAGATTCGTAGGTAAAAGTTGATAGGTAATAAGATTTGTGGATAATAGTTGGTAGGTAATAGAGATTCGTAGGTAAAAGTTGGTAGGTAATAAGATCCGTGGATAATAGTTGATAGGTAATGCTGAATTTGGATTCAGAATCCGTAGGTAATGTTGTTCGTAAGTAATATCTGCAGGTAATGCTGAATTTACCTACGGATTTAGATCCGTGGGTAAAAATCCGTAGATAATTCAGATTTTTTTTTTTTAGTGGGGTGTATGATATATATGTTGATAGTATATTGTTGAGAGTAATCGGATGAATCATTAGTTTATATATTTAGGTGGGTCACCATTTATTGGGCTCATACTGATTTAATTAAGAAAAAGAAATAGATGTGTTTTATTTCTTTATGGGTTAATAGCCCTTTATGCAGCTTAAAGAATGCATCATTTTGCTTTGGGATTTTTATAGGGAGATAGATAGATAGAAATTGTGTGATATTGAGAAAAGAAAAAAAAAAATCCACCAAGAGAGATGGAGCGAAGAAGAAAAAAGAGTAACCAGTGTGTCGTGTAGAGAAACTAGTTTGGAGATGAGGTTTAATACTAGTTATCTCATGTATTTTATTCTCTCTATTGTCTAGCTAGATACCCATTATGATTTTCTTGTGTTGTTATCCACATTGTTTGGGAAGCGAATATTTTTCTGTTGATCTTTGAAAGCTTTGAGAGAACTTATGGTATACCAATTAATTATTATTAGTGGAAGGTTTTACCAGACTAGATCCTGTGGGTTATTTTTCTCATATTGAGGTTTTTTCACATTAAAAAGTTTTGGTGTTTGCTGGTCTCTATTTTGTTTGGTGCATCCCATTTATATAGGAAAAAATTGATCTGAGTTTTGTTTCTATACTTATTGTTTTTTATCTTCCCAATATATATATATAACACATTATATATCATATATATGTGACTCCTAGTGGGTGAGTTGTTCTTCTAAGAGTGTGTGGGGGTATGAGATACCTAAGATGGTAGTGAGGTTGAATGATTGAGGTACTAAACATTAAATTCATTAAAAAAAAATATCATGCTTCATTGATAATTTAATCAGGTAAGTTAAAATATAGGTAGTGAGAAATTAAAAAAAGAATTTATACATTTTATTATTTTAAAGCATGTTCAAAAATAGGATAAAGAATATGAGAATGAATTTTTAAGATGTTTCTTATGAGTTAAATATTAATCTCTAATGAGACATGTTTATTATAATTTTTTTTAGAAGAGATTAAGTGAGAGATTAACTGTGTATTGAGGTTGAGAATTTCTGCCTCGTGATAACAATGTTTATATTGTAATTTGTAATGTGTGATTTGTTGAATGTGATAAAAATAATATGTGTTATTTAGGTATATCATGTTGTATGAGATTTAATTCAAATTAGCTTATTCTTACACTTATATTTATATTTGTGAACTACTGTAATCCTACTTAATATTAAAGTAGATAATTATAGAGTGACCATAATGATTCGAGGTCTTATTTAATGAATATAATACATATTCTCTTATGAAATTTTATCTTTCAAGATGTTTTGGTAATTTATATACAAATATTAATACATATGTTTGTATATTATTATGTGTATTGACTAATACATATAAGTAGTTAAAAATGGAGATTTTTTTTAAGAAATAAATCGAAAACAAAAAATACTCAAATAGTCTCATTCAAAGTTCATTTATCAGAGTAAACCGTATACTGCAGGTGAAAGGAAATTGAGTCCCGGAAACACTATTTCGTATATTTAAAAATAGGTTTTGTTAATAATTTGCCTACTGGAAATCGATTCACCGTCGATTCCTCCTAAATCGGTTTCCGTGTAGGGTTTTAATATATTAATTTAATTTAATAAAATAATAAATAAATATGAATAAAATTCATATTTTAGATTTATGAATAATATTCAAAAACATATAAAATAAAATTAATAATAATAATTTATAAATATTAAAGATATTTAACATAAAATTAATAATAAAAATTAAAATATAAAAGTTTATAATTAATTTTATTAATATTTAATTTATATTTTTTAGTGACATTAAAAATGTTATAAATTATAGTTACCATAATGAATAAGAATAAATGATTTAATCTTATATTAATAATTAAACATTATTAATTTGATAATTTATATAAATTATTAATTTTTTACTAATAAATCTGATTTTTTAATTTACAATTATTTTTATATTTAATTTATATTCACATATACTTAAATAATAAAAATTAATTACTAATATTAACAAAGTAAGTATAATTGAAATTAATCATAATTATGAATTTTTTAAATTTATTTTATAATAATTTAAATCAATATTTAAAATTTAATATTTAAAATAAATCTTGAATACTTTAAATATTTTTATTATTTTTATATTAATATAATTAAAAACTAATTTTGGTTTAATAATTTTTGAATTGTAATTATATTATTTAACAAGTTTTTATGTAAAATACTTGTATATTTATAGAAACTATTAAATTTTACTAATAAATATAATTTTGTAATTTACAATTCACATATATTTAAATAATTAAAAAAATAAGTATTAATATTGAAAAGTAAGTATAATTTAAATTAATAATAATGAGAAACTTTTTAATTTATTATATAATAATTTAAATCAATATTTTAAATAAATCTTGAATATTTTAAATATTATAATTAAAATAAATCTTCAATATTTTAAATATCATTATTAATATTATACTAATATAATTTAAAAATAATTTCTGTTTAATAATTTTTGAATTGTAATTATACTATTTTACAATTATTTATGTGAAAGTAACTCTTGTTGTTATTATTATTATTATTTTGATAATTATTGTAACATTCTTGTAATGTTTCAACATCTAATAACCATAATTTTTAATATATATAACTCTTTCATACATGAAGGACCTCCGAGAAAAATAGTTTTAGATTAGAAGTGGTATAATTAAAATGACACCTGAATATTTTAATATTAAATTTAAAAGAATATATAAATAGAAATTTAGTTATTCAAGGTTCATTTCAAAAGAACCATCATCTTTCTAAAAATTCTATTTTCTTTTCCTCTGCCTTCTCTCTATGATTCTGACCCTCCAAGCTTATCAGGATTCCTGACAGCGAAGACTACAAGACTACCCGATCAGAATCTTTGATAGACTAAGTTCATTTTTGTTCCTTTTTCCTTTCCTCTTCCTTTTATCTAAGATTATGATCTCCTCGTTTATCAGTTTGACGATCAAAGTCTGCCATTGGATTCCTAGCAGTGAATTCTACAAGATTGCCCGATCAAAATCTCAGATAGGGTAAGTTCATTCTTGACTCATTTTCCTTTGAGTTAGTTTTGATCTAGTTAGGTTTGTATTTAATTTAAGCTTGCATGTGATGTTTTTAGCTTCATAAGTAGTCTCCGTTAGATCACGATCATAGTGGTATAATTAGATTTTTTTAATCAGGACTTGTGGTTCAGGTTATACTATCTTTGAGCTTTTGGTAGTTTAAAGCTCTTAGGGAACATCTGCTCAAGTTCAAGTAAGGGAAGCTAGTTTTATTTATTTTTTTTAAATAGAACCCTATGTTAGAAGATTCTGGATGTGGGATGACGTGGTCACCAATTTCAATTGTTTTTCTTGCATGATTGTCTCTTTTGAAAAGTAAAGTAATATATTGACTGAAATAGTTAATTTTGAATATTTTTTAGTATTCAAAATACTTTAGGAATAATTGTTTCAAGTAAATAAAATTATTCAAATAAACCAAAATCCCCATCCAACTTCAAAATCAATAAAACCAAAATTTTAAATCAAATAAGAGCCTGACCAGATTATCCTGCAAATTAAATTCCTAAAGTATTTGTCAACCAAATCAAATTAAATTGAATCCATCTAATTAAACCAATCCCAGTTAAACTACACCAAATTAAATGAACTAAATCAAGCCAAATCCAACTTAGAGCATAATTATACTTAAAAGAAAGACATTTTTAATAGTTTTTTAAACAACTTGTTACTTGTAAAATTCACTAGTGATAATAAGTCATGCAACTACACTAATAATAAGTGAAGAAAATAAAAAAATATTTTATTAGAAAATAGATTTTAATTTAGAGATATTTATGGAAAAAAAAGTGTAGAAGGAAGAGATGGGACCCACACATATTCTTTCCTGAATCTGTCCTATCTGGAAATAAATTGTCGGTATCAGGTAGGATATTTAACTTACTTTTTTCTTATAAAAAAAATTCTCTTTTGTTTTATTTTTTTCAACCTGATGTTCTTCATAAAGTATTTTAAAAATTAATTCCTGGGTGTGTTCATTTATAAAAGGAAATTATATAACCTTTTTTTAATCTATATAAGTTTTTTTTTCTTCCTTACAATTTAAATATTTTTTATTCTCTTAAATTTGAGGTAAAAGTATTTTTATCTGTAAAATTTATTTTTTGTCGTTTCAAAGTTTTTTTCAAAATTAGGCTCTTTTTGTCTAAACAGATTTTACGTAAACATGACCAGAATAAATAATTTAAAGAAAAAACATACTAAAATGTTTGATGATAAAAATGTTAAATCAAACTAAATTACTACATAATAGTTGCTAATGCTTAATAATATAAAACACCAAAGATGCATTGAAAGTAATCTTTTATACTAATAAAAAGTTTTCGGGAATATACAAATTAAACAAATTTGAATAAGAATGCTCCAACACAAACTCCACTCATCCCATTTCTCTTATAATAATAGCATTACGATATAATACATTTAATATTAAAAGGTCATCTCCTCTGTACAGTATTTTAAGAAGATATTTGCCGAAAAAATTCTATATAAATAAATGATGAGTAAACTCATATAAAATACTATTCGTTTATAAGTTTTTCATGTCTTACTTATTTTTCATTTAATATTGAATTTTAACTCGTAATTAAAATTCTAACAAAAATTAGATAAAGCACAAAAAATAATAAAGAAAATATAATATGTAATTATTAAGAAGTGTAGTTAACATTATATATTTATGGGTGATTATATATTTATGGGTGATTCGATAACAACACACTTTTTTAGAATAAATTCTAAATGATTATGATATTATCTTAAAAAGTGATAAATTTAATTTAATCTTACAAAATTAAACTAAATAAAAAAGGAAAGTTTACATTCACTTACTTATATATATTTTTTTTAAATAAAAGCTTTTAGTTAGACATCACTATACAACTTTACATATTGACTATACTGACAACTCAAGTAACAACAATCCTCCACTTATTATTATATACTATGAAGTGTTTTTATTTATATACTATAAAAATTTATTTTATATACTATAAAATTTTATTGATGTGAGATATCAATCTAAATCCTAAATGATTAGGATAGAAGGAGGAAGAAAGTGAATAGGGTTGTGTAAGTAGGGAAGTGAGAATGTGTTGCAGAAATAGAGTGAGATGTGTGGAAAGATGAGGGCATGTGAGTGGCAGCTATTGTCAAAGCTGGCTAGATAAATGATGATCACCATCTCTTATTTTTCTACCTTCTTTAAAGCTTCCATGTGCATTGTACTATTTCTCCCATTAAATTCAAAAGATAATAAGAGAACAAACACAGACACCAACTTAAATGCATGCCTCTCCTTTCACTTTTTTTATAACAATATCCTTTAAATCCATTGCTTTGTAACAAAAACAAAGGTCAACTTGAATTCTAGAGCAAATTCCACAAACACTTTTCAATGGAGACAACTTTCTTACAATACTTAATGAATACATGTCAACTATATATCTTTTAATAACCCCTCCTATGTTTAGTACAAGGTAATATAATTCAAAACAAACTAATAATCTTTTTTGTAAGCTATTTTATATAAAAAAACATTATTTTTCCTTTATTAGTTCTTGATATATATTGTGAATATATATATTTTTATTAATAACTTTTAAGAATATATTTTTAAAATTTATTATGATGAAATAAATTTGATATATCAATAACATTGTCTTAAAATTTTAATAAAACAAATTAGTAATTTGTTTATTGATATAAGTGATTGTATTAAAGACGAGAATGTTTTCTGCAATTTTCAGTGCTCTCAATAATTAATTTTGAATTGATTTTATTAGATGAAATAATTTTTAAATACTTTTATTGTCCGTTTTAAATTTCAATCTAATTTTTTTTATTTCTTCTATTTTTTATTGTCCGTGTCATATATATAATATAATTGATGATAGATGTTTAAAACTAGGTATTAATTACGTTGAGAATCACGGTGTTTTTAAAATAGTATTTAGGTTTAAAAAGAAGTTAAAATGATATGTTTATAATCTATAATAATATTAATAGAATTTTTGTTTGTACCTTGTTTTTTATCAGAAAAAATTAATGAATTAAAGAAGACATTTTAAGGTGTCTCAATCGTTATACAAATATCAGAGTTTGCTACCTAATTTCAAAACCAAAAAATAGAATAGAACCTTTCTGACACACCCACCCACCTTCTTTTAGAAACAACCGACCTACATATAATCTTTAGGAGGTAGGTAATGTGGGCTGGTCCATCCCGCGTTTAGCTCGCAAAATGCGCGTCAGGTTGGCCTGCCCCAAACAAGGAGTGCAAACTCATTTCACTAGTTCATCCCGCATAAGAGTAGTTTGTGGGTCAACATGCGTAAGAAAATAATTTTTAAATTAAAATTTAATTATAAGAAAATATTTTTGTTGCTAAAAAATTAAAATTTCATCGTTGTTTTAATTCATTCAATTAAGATAAAAAAAAATATAAAGTCATTTAAGTATAAGGGTGGTTAGAAAGGTTGATTAAAAATAATTTAAAAAAAATTTGCATATATTTTTCTTTTATATGTATATAATTATACGAAAGTATCTTATCAAATTTTTGCTACAAAATATTTTAATGAAATTTTTTTATTATATTATTTTTATTAACAAATTTTAAACGTAAAACTTTATTTAAAACTAAATCCACTCTTATTTTTAATATTAAGTTCTTTAGATGATTAAAATAAAACATACTTTTTTTGGCACATTAATTTTTTTAAAATTAAATAAAATAAAGGTCACACTGCAATAATAATGTGAGTGAGATATGATTTTCTTTTTTTTATAAAAAATAAAATAATTATTTATTTATGCGGGCCAGCGGGTCAACCCGTCCTATCCTGATGTTGGCCCGTGCTAACTGCAAGTCATGCGAGACAAAACCTAAATGAGTCAGCGGACTAGATTAGTAAGTTCGTTTCACATTTTTTAGTAACGGATTGTAGGTCGGACTATAAAACTCGTCCCACATTTCCATCTTAATAATCTCTATGGCGCTCTCTCTCTCTAAAAGCCTAATTATGCATCAAACTACATAATTTTCTTTTTTATGTATTTTATATTTATATTTTTATTATATTTTAAAATTAAAAAAATCATTAATAATATATAAAGTAGAAATACATTTAATATTTTTGTACTGGACCAGAGCGCTGGGCTCGGTGCTCAAGTGATCGGACATTGGCACCTGTGTGGAGCAGGTCAGCTCGGGGGTCTGGTCGAGTTAATGGGCCACGCAAGTGGGCCCCAATAATGCGTGTGTTGAAACCCGTATATATGTAAGGCATAATCAGCGAGAAAGTGCACGTGGTGTGTATAGTACTTTGGGTCTAGCACAAGTAAATATCCCCTAAAGATGTCTAGACTCAAGAGCGCTAAGGTTTTCAAGTGTAAGCTGCATGCATGGTACATAAAGACTAGAACGCCTACAGTGACAGATGGGCCCCATGATACTGGTACATGAGTTGGTACCCTGGCGGCCATGCTGTTAAGATTATGCACTCCAAAGAGGAAGATTTTGTGCGGTTGTTACACTAAGATTGTGTGACAACGTAATAGAATGTCTTCCCATCAAACCTACTTTCACTCGAGATAAGATGTGAGAGAAGGTTTGTTACAATGAGGTAGCCTAAAAGTAGTCTAGATCCCTAGTAAAGGTACACCGTTTCTAAGACTGAAACTATTTACTTACTCATTGTTTCTTAGCCCAGTACTGACTTGATCGTCGAAGTGTAATCAACAGGTAGGGCCCCCTTTGTTTCAAACGGAGCTGCGTTCCAACATTCCGGGAAAAGAAAAAAATCCAGTAGAGACAGACGGAGTCACGACCTGCTCCCAGAGTCAACCGACGACCAGGTCAACCGGCGAGAACAATTTTTATTTCTTTTAATTATATTTTAAAATTAAAATATAAAAATAAACTATTCAAATATTAAATGTAATTATTTTTATGATCACTTTTTATGTAACAACTATTATTAATATTATTTTTTAAAAAAGATACAGAGGTACGAAGTGTTTAAATTTTAGAGTGTATCTTTTTACACCAATTACAGGATTTGGTTCGTGACAAAAAGATACTTTTAATAATAGTTATACTTAAATAACTTTTAATTAAATAACAAACTAAATCATATTTATTTAAAATTTAATAATAGATTGAAAATATTGTATGTTTAAATTATATATAAATATAATTTGATATTATTTATATAAATTGTAACATCTCTATTTACCACTATGATTACTATAATACACATGTAATATCTAATTAAGTATTTACAAATATACATTTCATTCATACAAAATTTTAAAATATATTTTTAAGGATTTTAATATTTATATGACTTAAAATAATTATTTAACAAAACAAAAAAATTCCTATCAGCGCATAGTGGACTTCTATCCCATGGAAGATCATTTGTTCATGTGTAAATATATGATCATAACAGATAAATAAATAAAAAACAAGGTAAGCTAACTATTTTTAAAACTTCTAATATAAATAGAACTTCAATTAACATTCATAAATTCATGAATGCTCATTGATATACATCAAGTGTTTATAAAATTTCATAATCAATATCTTCCATGTTAGACTTCTACTGACCCACACTTGACTTTACTTTTGGAAATCTCATGCATTGACTTAAACACAAAGATTTATTATACCTTTCATACTACCTCACTGCTAATTCATACAATTATGCGCATAAAAAATCTCAATATCTCGAATCACCTCATATGATAGGGTTAATTCATATGAATATGAAAGACTAGGTTATTTTTGTAAGGATCTAGAAAATAATCTTAGAGTAGAAGTGATATATTTTAAATGACACCTGAATATTTTATTTTTAAAATGAAAATAACATATAAATAGAAAATTCAGTTATTCAGGTTTCATTTTAAAAGAACCACCATCTCTCTATAAGTTTTCTTTTTCTTTTCCTCTCCCTTCTCTCTAAGGCTGCGTTTGGTTCAAGGCAAAGAAATGAAAGAATTTACTATTTCTGAAGAAAGCACAAATATTAATACACATAAAGACAAAAGTACACGAAAATAAAAATAAAAAATTGCTCAAAACTTTCTTCGCTGGATTGCGAAGAAAGTTGCAATTCATTAAATAATATATATTTATTTAATTAATTAATTGTAATTTACTTTCTTAACCTTTTCATTTTACACTTAAATTATTATTCTTTTTATTTAAAATAAAATTATAATTTAAATATAAAATATAATCAAAATTATAAAAAATAACATAATTAATCATATTATATATAATAAATTATAAATATAAATAATAAT
>Ga0123342_1011113_pt1 | contig 10007 bp, 3 predicted proteins | sample Turbeawhitnodule_FD_89960 | JGI IMG/M metagenome (GOLD analysis project Ga0123342, IMG submission 89960) | Root nodule microbial communities of legume samples collected from Mexico - Turtle bean Mexico white nodule | ecosystem: Host-associated > Plants > Roots > Nodule | place: Mexico: Nepantla...
CCCCCCCCCCCCCCCAAATTGCTAGCTTTTGAAGTCTTCTTGACATGGGTCTAGACACTTTGTTCCATTGTGGTAAACGATGGTGCAAAGAGTCACCCTTAGTGTATTCATGGTTAAGAATGCTTTCGCTTAAGGGGAACATACCAATATGGAAGGGTTCACTTGAGGGGGAGATTGTCGGCGTCCACGAGTGAGCTAAAGTACCACACCATGTAGAAATAGACAAGTTAAGCAACATATAAGTGGAAAAATCCATACACCTATCGTCTTAAGATTTTGAATTGGAGGTAATACCATGTTTTCTTTTGTGGTTGGATCCTAGCCTGTTGGTGAATATCTCCTATTACAAGTTATGCTTGGTCAATTGTGAAGTCTAAGCAGGTGTGAAAATCGAAGTTATGCTTGGTTAATTGAGAAGTCTAAGTGGTATCTTAGTTGTATGAACATCAATATTAAGCTTGGTTAGTTAAGAAGTTTTATCAATGTGAAAATCCAAGTTATGCTTGGTCAATTGAGAAGTCTAACTAGTTACTTAGAAGTGTGAAAATCCAAGTTATGCTTGATCAATCGAGATATATAGTGAATTATGCATTTGTGTATTTTGATTTGTGCTTTATTCATTCATCTTTTATCTTGGGAGTGGATGCGATTTTCTATGGCCTTCTATCTTGGCCTTGGGGGTTTTATAGCAAGGAACCGCTTGTCTATAACTTGGATGGGGGCCACCATGACTTGTTATACTACCCCTCTTGTCTATAACTTGGATGGGGCCACCATAACTTGTTATACTATCCTGACTGACTCCTAATTGATTAGGTTCTAATTGAGAATGGATTGTGAGGGTCTATGATTCAGTCCATGTACTTCGAGATTCTTGTTATGCGAGCGCTTTGTGTGAACTTTTGAGAACTGTACATTCACCAATTTTTGCTATGTTCCCACTAAATCGTTCCACACGAGGAGCAGCGAGAGTCTAACTTTCCCAAGTTATTTTTCTTACTGTGATAAAAATATCATATTACACTTGTTAAATAATTTTTACTATGGTAAATAATTAATATTTATGGTGAAAGTATTGTTACTCTTTAATTCTTAGAAATCTTATAGAAGTATTCTCTTAGAAGTATTGTACTACCAAATGCTTCCTTAACGTAAATAATATGCATGTTGTATGAAATCTTGGGTGGTTGTTGTGTAACATTTCTCAGAGCTTTGATTCTGTTCTGTTTCTAATTATTAGGATAACGTTGGATTTTTGTCTACATAGCCCGATTTTTTTTTTGGGCGTGGGAGGTTTGGAAATGGCAAAATTCGCTTTGAGAGAATTACCATATACTTTATCTGTGGTCTTTAGACCAGCCTAGAGTTTACTTGTGTATTTTTGGTCAAAGTTAGTTTTTTAAATCTTAACAGATTGTGTTTCAAACCTTGCATTAGTAGTTAGATTGTCCATCATTATATTTGTTATTTCCTTTCTTTAGTCTAGTATATTTAGTGAGTGTGTATGCCATTTAGGAATACTGATTAAATAGCGTTTTAGCCATTCTAAACAGGTTTAAGTTTTCTGTAGAGTATGATGCCCTATGGCAATTTTTTATTTTTTGGAACCCAGTGCTCTGATCTTTAAGCGCACATGCATGTAAGTAGGTCTTGGTTCTCCTCCTTGATAGTTAGCTTTCAAGGAAGAGTTTCTTAAGTGCTTGAGTGCATATCATTGCTATAAAAATATGCTTCACCATGGTCAGTATGTGGATTTTGGTTCTTAGGGAATCTCCTAAGTGGCGTGTGGATTGGAAAACTCTTGTGGCTTTCTCCAAAGAGGATTTTTATTTTTTACTCTGTATTTATTGTCTTTGTGTTTAAATGTGCATGCACACACACATGGTTACTCATCTACAGTCTACCACTACTGCATGAGGGGTGAAGCCATAATATTGTAAGGTAGGTGAGTATTAATCATCTGCCATAGGTGTAAATTGTTTGTACCTGCTATATCCTCTTTGTTAATCAAAGCTTCCTTTGAATTATCAATTAATTCATGGATTTAAATTTTACAGTATAGAAACTGTTGTATATATTGTAGTATTGCAATCTATATAATGCAAACGATGCATTCTTTTGCTTCCAAACAGGCATGTAACAAATAAATAAACAAAGCTGCATAATGTATGCTTATATTTTGACACATCGTTCCTTGTATGAAGAATCTTGGGTACACCAAATGAAGATACATGGCCCGGAGTGACATCATTGCCTGATTTTAAATCAGCCTTTCCCAAGTGGCAGCCGAAGGTAAATAGATTTCATCATTGCCCAATTTTGTCATCGCTTAAAAAATTGAATTTAATCTTATTTTGTGCTTTACAGGATTTGAAAACTGTGGTTCCAAATCTTGAGCCAGCTGGTCTTGATCTTCTTTCTGTAAGTTGAACATCATATATAGCATTTTTTTCTCCATTATGTTGATAAAATGTGATCATTACTTATATATTTCGTCATTAGTGAGGTGAGAGGACTATCTTTTTCTGTTGAGAAATGGCATAAAATAGAAGAAAATGCATTTTGAAGTAATAGTAAGCACAAGTGTTTAGATGGTAATCTTTCTGACTAGGTTGTAGATGAGAACAACCTATATTTGCCCCAAAAATATCTGATTGTAGCTTAGAAACTTTTCAAATTATTTGGAAAGGCCAACCATGCCAAATGGTGATAAGTCTCAAATGATCTTTTGTTACGGTTATTAATAAATTGTACTGGATTTCGTAAGTCGTGATTATCCCTTTCCTTTTCTAACTTGAAAGGGAGATACTAATGAATGGCCTCTGGATAGCCAACTTGCTTTGTCCAATTTTAGTTGTCTCCTCTAATGACACCAACCAGTTATACCATATGGTGTGATTTTTTAGTCACAATTTATTCATGTCCTGTACTTTATTTAACTTAGTGAAAGGTCACGTGACATTTAAGCTCCATCTTTATTATTTTTCAATCCGTATTTAGAATGAGCTTTTTAATAGATATTAACTAGTATTTTTAGCTTGTGTAATACTGAAAAAATGCATACTTTTATATAATTAAATTATAATAAATAAACATTTTTAACTTATTGTAGTTAAAATTTATAATAAGAAATAATCTGATATGTTTTGTACAATTTAATTTTTATATAAGGTTATTCTTAACTGTTGGCAATTTATATAAATGCAATTATTGAAATTCAATTTAGAGATAAAGATAAAAGAAGGGTATATTGAGAGAAATGGATTGTCTGTTAAGATGATTGATTTTTTGTTTGTTTGTTCAGTTATGAGATAGTGTGTGAAATGTATATTAACAAAAAAGAAGAGAAAAAAATATGTTGAGATGTCTAATGGGGAGAATGAGAGTCTCATTTTCTAATTATTACTCTAATTCATAATAGTTTTATGTGCTTCCTCAAAATTGTGTTTCATAGATTTTTTGTGGTGCTTACTTCAGTGCATTTATGTTGTATTCCAGCGCATGCTTCACTTGGATCCCAGCAAAAGAATTACTGCCAGGAGCGCCCTTGAGCATGAATACTTCAAAGACATTAAATTTGTTCCCTGATTACTTATCTTCAAGGCTGGGGTGTCTATATTAGTATATGTAGCATTTACGTGTTTTGACTCCAATGTGTGCTACCCTTGCTTTTTTACTTCAATGCTTAGGGACAGATCATATTTCATTTATTTGTTACTTACATATTTTAGATACAGCTTGAGTGTGATCTTATTATCCATTACACTTTTCGTGTTTTAGTCTCGCTGCACTGCAACAAGCAAATTTCCAGTTTGCTTTGTGTTACATACACAGTGCTGAATGCTGCTTGTAAAACAAATATCTACTTCCATTGGCATGGAGCATGTAAAATTGACTTACCTTCTCATCTGTAATATGCTTCCTCAAATTAGTATCTTCAATTAACAACATATAATATACCTAATAAATATATAATGCCATAAGAAAACCAATGACAAATAAATGGCTGGCTAGTTCTTTTTCTACCTCCATTGTTTCTACATGAGCTGTTGGAAAAGTCTTAAATATTCACTATTTAGATTTTCTGATTGTAGGACTAGAAAACATATTGTATAATTTGAAATAAATTTCTTGAAATTCTATTTTGGATGGTGTATCTTATAAATATATTTTAGATTATATAATTTAGAATATATTTTTTAATTTAAAAATATATTGTAAATTTTTGAATTGTGTAATCTGAAATATGTTTTTAAACTTTGTATTACACAATCAGAAATACTACCATTATGATATCGGGATAATAACTTTTTATTCAAATGCTAGTAAAAAATAAAAGTAATTAAATTTATCCTACACTGCATGTACATTATTTAGAATATTTAGTAAATTTTTTTATGTTAGAGAGTTTTCCACGTGTTTCTGAATCTAATATTTGTTAACTTGTTTAGTGTTTCAATTATGTTATATATATAACTTACATATATAATGAAACATTACACAACAAAATATCATATGGTTCAATTGTTTAATTGCTAATGGATAAATAATTTTTAATCAGCAATGTCCAATAATTTCTATATATAAAATTAATCATATATTGTAACACAATAATAATTTAAATAAGGTCCAATAAACTTTCTATTAATTTTAGCAAGGACTACAAACACTATGCAGAAATAATTTATATAGAATTACTTTTGAAGGCTTACAACAAATAATATAAAAAGAAACAAATAATAATATTATATATAGCAATTCTTTCTATTTTTGTATAGCCTATGAGACATGATATTTTATAAATAGATAAAAAAGCAAAATTAGCAAGCTAATTTAAGTAATTGTGCAAAGAATTTCAAGAATTACATTATTAATTTATTAGGAAAAATGTGCAAAGACTTTCTGTCCGAGAATAGAATGTGGATCATTAACAAATGTGATGATTAAAGAAGAGGATAAACATCGACATATACAAGTGGTACCACTAGTGGGATTTTCTTGTTTTACTAGCTATGCCACTGTTGCTCAGCATCTATGGCGATGCAACTTTTCTCAGATTAATCTGTACTATGCATTCATGTAGATTCAACATAAATTGAAGGGTAGGAACGTAACCTTGACACAATTATTTCTCCTTCTACCTGATTTTACACACTCATTTCCGCTTCAATCAATAAAAACAAAAACAGTTCGTCAGCGCAGTTTCGTCATCGTCTACAGTGGAACCTGAGGAACAAACACAATGCAAGTGAATGTTGTTTTTCAGAAGAGTAATAAAACTTTTTTCAAAGAAAATATAACAGAAAGTAAAAAGAGAGAGAAAGCAGAAGAAAGACAACAGAAAAAAGAGAGTGAATTACTCCATTATCCATCTCTCCAATCTCTCCCTTTCCCACTCCCACTGATTCTAACGCCGCCTCCAAAAACAGGTTCCGAAAACCCTCATTCTTCACGGCCCCAGAGGCATCCACTCCGTCAACCACCGTCGCCAGCAGCCAAGAACCCTAGCCCTGCTCCAACTGCTACCTGACTCCGCCTTCCTAAGCTGAAGCTTTAGTCGAAGGAGAAGAAAAACAGAAGCAACTTAGAGAAACCCATTTCTGATTGTGGCAATGCACATGAGGTGCCTCGGAAGCCGCTGATTCAAATGTGAGATTAATTGAATCGTGGGTTATACGGTTACGGAGACATAAGATATATAATTTCTAAAATATAGGATACGGAACACGAATTTATATATTATATCATTTTAAATTATATAAATTGAAAATAAATATTTATGTACAAAATTGTTTAAGATTTTTTTAGAGCATGAAAATATTTTTCATAACGGGTTCAAAAGAATTTGTTCCTTATTTTTATAATCATAATAAAAATTTATACAATAAATTTGAATTTTTAGAAAATTATTATATTTATACCTTTTAAAATTGTGTTAGAACTGTGTTAGAATTTTCAAAAATCCAATAAATATTTTTTGAATTGAACACTTCACTGAGAAGTGTCCTACGAGTGTCGACACTGATAAGTGTCCTACAAGTGTCGACACTGATACGTGTGTCCGACACGGATACGCCATTTAAGAGAAGTGTCTGAGCCTCATAGATTGTGGGTAATGTTCGTTTTTTCGTTTTCTCATTTTTATTTTTTTTATTTTTTTTTAATATTCCATTATGATCTATACTTTGGGTTGCAATGCAACTCTTGTACACAATGTGATTGAATTCAAAAAAATTAATTTGACACTCAACAAAAAAAAAACTCCAACCTAACAACTAATTTTAATAGTATAATAATAATTATGATTTTATATTAAAATGTTTTTAGTGCATGTATCACCACTCCATTAAATTTTACTTTAGTTGTATTAATTAGTCGTGTCAAATGTGAGTATGGTTGCACACACCTTAGAAATAAAATTTCGATTACCGATTATTTAAAAATGACATAATTTACACTACAATTATACATAATTATACGACCGCATGACATCTTATATCTAATATTTTTTATTTAGAATGATTTTTTTTATATAAATGATAAATAAAATAATTTTATGTTACACTTAAATAAATTTTAGATATTATGGTCATACAATAAATTTTTAGATATTATGGTGATACGTGTCATCTCATATTTAATATTTGAAAATTAAATTACACGAGTAAAAAACAATTGTTTGAATATTTGTATGATTATATGCATCATCTTATATTCAATATCTTATTTCAGTAAAAATTAAGAATGTTTTCTCGTAAATAAACTTCGCCCAATAACTTATCATATCAATGTTACTTTTTAATAATTTGTAAGAGTATCAAACATAATTGTTCACACTATTTTATACTTTAATCGTCGTGAAACATGCAAAAGGTAAAATTTAAAAAATATTAAAATTTAAAAAATTTAAAAATATGTCAAACACTCACGAATATTTTTTAATATGTAAGAACAACATAATTCTTGATTTTCCAGGATATATGCATGAGGTTGCTCATTGTCTATGTAAATTCTGATTTTTCATTATGAATGAAAATATGTAGGAGCGAACAATATTAATTATTGCCAGGTCCAAATAAAAATTAAATTTTGTTTTGTTTTGTGCATGCATTTTGTTTCATTTTTGCAGCAGTTAAGTAACAATGCACTTCTATACCGTAGGCGGCGGCAAAAACCCTATGGAAGCGATCCAGGCACCAGTAGCACTTAAAGCGATTTGTCTGGATTGGTGAGTCAAACAAACACAAAATTTGTGAAGGAAGAAAGGAAATAAGGTCGACACTATCTCAAATTAACAATTTTGTTTTTGATAATGCTATTGATAATTGCAATCGTCCTTTCTGGTTGAAACATGGAAGCTTAGAAACAATTAGGCTATGGGAGTTGAGTAGACAGATTGGAGTCACTCTAGAGGTGATGAAGGGAATTTGTTGGTCAGACTAGAAGAATTAGAAGTTAGAGATAAAAAAACAAAAATCAAAAAGGGAAGGGGGGAAACACTTGTGATTTATGAATATAGTATCTACGAACATAAGAGGTCTGGAGAGTCCAATAAAATGGAGATATTTAAAGGAGCTAGTAAAATCAAAAGGAATCAAAATGCTTTGTATACAGGAAACTAAGGTATCTAATTTATCTAAACAAAGATGTTATCAACTATGGGGGGGTAATAATATTGAATATATGTATAGTTAGGGGTGACAAAGTGGGGCAGACCATGCGGACCGATCCGCGGCCTGCTAGTTAAAAATGCGGGGCGGGCTCAGTTTTTCAACTCGTTGACTCGTTTCAGCCCGTCCCACATAACCCGCAATCAGTGCGGGCCAACAACAGGGCAAGGCGGACTGGCCTGCTAGCCCGTAAAAAAAAGTTTGTGTGTTGACTTGAGTTAGGCTTGACAGTGATAACTTGGACTAGAAAAAAATATTAATATTTTTGAATTAACTAGTTAGTTGTAGTGGGGTTTATGTTTAATGTTTTTAAATTAACTATTTTTAATGTTTTTGAAATGGAAGAATATTGATATTTGATTTTTATCTTAATTGAATTATTGATGTTTGACTATGTTTGAAATGGAATAAAAAAATATTGATGTTTGATATTAACAAATATATAGGTTCAATCTAGCAATTTTTCAATAGTAAAAAGTAAAAAACATTTTCATTGAATTTCTAAAAAAAAAAAAAATGCAGGCTGGCCCGCAAACCTGCGGGCTGGCCCTTTTGCAGGTCGAGACAGAGAATCTAGCCCGCGTTCATTACGCGGGACAGACCTATGCGAGGCGGTTCAGCCTGCTTTGCCATCCCTATGTATAGTGAACTGTTAAACGAGGCTGGTGGGGTCCTAACTGTATGGCACAACAACGCCTTTGTGTGTGACAGACATATTATTAGTTAAAGTTTCATATTACATTGGTTAAAAAATTTAACTTATGTAAAAAGGGACATATTACATCGATTCCAGACAAGAACTAATGTAATATGTCTTATAGAAGTCAATAAGTTAAACAAATAAGGGCATATTACATCAATTATATAACCGATGTAAAATATAATGGACTTTCTATATCAGTGACATCTACATCAATGATGGAATCGATGTAATAAGTCTCATAAAACCGATATAAAATGTATTATTTGTACTAGTGACATGGGGCATACTAGGGGACTTTAATGCAATATAGGGTCAACCTAAGCCAGTCCAAGGAAAACACGTTGTATGAGAGATTGTATGATATTCTTTCCTTTTCAAATTAAGATTAGGGTATTGGAATTGAAATTGAAATGAAAAATGAACTAGAATGTAAAGCATAGTGTATAAAATGTCTAGAGATAATCGTCTAACAAACCGTCTATCAACACTTAAATGTAAAGAACTAAAATGTAAGTCATGGAAGGTAAAAGATTAGAAAATAAATTGTAATGTAAACTAAAATATAAAAGAGTTCATCCAAAATAAATTTACAACTACTAACTCGTCTAGTCAATAGTTTACTAGACCTTCTAATAGTTCTACTAAGAGAAAGCGAAAGAGAGCGTCTAATAGTAAAGTGCATAAAAGTAAATAACTAGAATGTAAATTGCGAGAAACATAAAAGACTGAAATGTTAAATTTTGAGACACATAAAAGACTAGGATGGTAAATTGCATAGACGTAAATGACTGGAATGTAAATTGCAGGAAAGTAAATTGTTGAAATTGTAAAGTGCAGGAATGTAAAAACTAGAAATGTAAAATAGAGCATGATTGGAAACATAAATTGTTGTAGAATTAACATGAAACAAAAATGAATTAGATGCATTAACTGAAGTGTAAATTGCAGAAATGTAAACAAACTAGAATTAAAATGAATTACAGAAAGGAAAAACGAAATTCATTTTTAGAAACATGAAACAAGGAACAAAACCACGGTTCAATAATTTTCAACTTCAAATTTTAAGAGACCTTAATCTTGATATCTTGTTAATAAGAAAACAAGGGTCATTCAGTTTATAAGTTCTTAGAAAAATATTTTCAATCAAAAATAGATTCTTGAAATGAATTTGAAGAGAAAATAACTAAAATAGAGCATCGTCAAACATGATTTCAAGTTCATTGTTATCCAATTCCATAATTTAATTCACTTACAAAGGTAATCGCAGAATGTAAAAAAAAAAAAGAGAAAAAATGCAACAAAATGAAAAAAAAGTTTCATAGAATTGTAAATATTACGAAGTGGACTTTAAGCCTAACTCAACCCCATAAAACCGGCTCATAGGGTTGAGGTTTGCACCCACTTATATACAATGAAAGGCTCTAATCTCTAGTCGATGTGGGATCTTCAACACACCCCCCTCACACCGAGAGTGATAGATAGAAGCTCGGGCGTGGGACTATATATTATGGGTGGTCCGATAGCGGCCCGATAGCGGGTGGCACGATAGGCCCAACAAATACTCGCTAGGATAGGCTCGAAATGGCTCTGATACCATATTACGAAATGGACTTTAAGCCTAACTCAACCCCATA
>Ga0123342_1011114_pt1 | contig 10004 bp, 4 predicted proteins | sample Turbeawhitnodule_FD_89960 | JGI IMG/M metagenome (GOLD analysis project Ga0123342, IMG submission 89960) | Root nodule microbial communities of legume samples collected from Mexico - Turtle bean Mexico white nodule | ecosystem: Host-associated > Plants > Roots > Nodule | place: Mexico: Nepantla...
AGAGGAAAGAGGGGGAGGGAGGAGGAGAGAGAGAGAGAGAGAGAGAGAGAGAGAGAGAGAGAGAGAGAGAGAGAGAGAGAGAGTATGTGTGGATATATTGATGTATGTATTATTAAAAATCATTAAATAGAAACCAATTTTAGAGATATGAAATAATTAGTTACTATATTAACTAAATTTGATATTATTTTATGGACTAAAAAATTATTGGTATCTAAAGTAGTTTTTAAATTTATAAACTAGTTTCTAAATTGGTACCTAATTAGTTAATTGATATCTAATTATCTATCAAAGTTTTAGCTATATATCAATTATAGGATCTAAAGTAATTGGTAGCTAACACTTTAGTAACTAATTAGATACCAATTTAGAAACTAATTTATTAATTTTATTAATAATAAAACTTTTTAGATACCAATTTTTTAGTTTCTAACATAATATCTAATTTAGTCAATATAATAACTAATTATTTTTTGTTTCTAAATTTAATTTTTATTTAATGATTTTCTTGTAAAGATGGTTGGGTTAAGAAGGAAATATTCCTCCTTGGATATTAAGAGAACTCATTTATCAATACATTTGTACTAATTAAATACGAATTATGGTATTAAAGTTGTACAAAGTACAATTTGTAGAGGCAAATAATGTCAACCTTGAAATCCTCAATCCAAAAAGAAATCGAAACTCAAATAACTTCCACAAAAGAAAAGTGAAGACAAACAAACTAAAAGGACTCATAAAACTAGATACAACCAAAGCACAAAGGACTTATGAACTAAATCTCCCAAAAACTAAAAGTCATGAACAACATAAAGAAGGTGCACAAAGTCCATAAAAAAGGTTTCTTATGCGTACTTATGGATGAAAAAGAAAACTACAAGCTCAACAAGGATAAAGAAAAGTTTGTGTATCCCTTAATTGTCATTTGTGTGTCACCATTCTTAAGTGAGATAGTGTTTTACATTTATATTTAACTTATTTATTGTTTCACATCCAGTAAAACAATAGGAATTCGTGACGACTTATTATGACAGGTGTACCATTTGTCATAATAAGTAGTGCGGTGACATTTTTGTCATAAACATCAAACTTATTATGCCAAGTAAAATAAGAAATGAAATAATAAGTAATTACTATGTCAGGTTTGTTTAAAACAATCATAATATGTTTCTTACTATGTCAACTTTAATTAAACTCACATATAAATGAGATTACATTAAAACATTCAGACATTGTAGGCTTTCCTCTAACTAAGGAGTGGGAAACTAAGACTCGAACCAACCATAGAAGGTCCCATGTAAACCACAAACTCAAATCCCTTCTCTTCTATGGTAAAACATATTTGGATTTGAACAAATTTCGTGAACAAATTTTATTCTCTCCAATGGAACCTTAATCTGATTTCATGCTCTCTCGTGGAACCTTAATTTGATTTTGTGCTTAGATTTGGTACTTAGATTTTGTGAACACTTCATGCTCATCGGATTGGGATTCATCTAATGACCCTCTCTATAATCTTCTCTCGCAACTCAAGTACAGTGTTAGGCTGTTTTGTTTTGAGTTCAAATATGAAATGTATAAGAGGAATGGAGGATATGTATATGTAATGGAGTATGTTGCTTGAGTGTTTGTACATTGTTTGGTTCTCTAATACACAATATCAAAAGTTGTTTGGGAATATATCTGGTTTGCTAACTCTATTATGTTACCCTACATTAGAACTAGTTTAATTTTCGTGTTTTTTAATTTTTTTCGATTCAATTTTTGTGTAGTAATAGGAATCAGATGCAAGCTTACTTTGTAGTTCCAATTGATTCCGTGTTTTAAAGAGTTACTATAAGATATTACTACAGGTTTGGTCAACACTTCATAACTTTTTCTTTTGAACAAGTTGGAACTTTACCTACTTCAAATTGATGCTAAAAAGGTCATGTGTACTTTTTTCAATGTCATAGGACATTCTTATTCTTTGAAATTATGGTTTTTTGTAAGATGAACGTGACATATTTGTCTTGCAAATTACTTTCATTAACTCAAGGAAACATAATGAAATATACAACTGGATTATGGCTTTTTTGAAGTTATATTTAATAGTAAAAGAAAGTGTCAATGCAAGTTGGTTATGTTTGAATGTTTATTTATATATTTTCTAAAACATGTACTCAAAATTTGTGTTGTAGGATGAGTTGGTGGAGCAAAGCACGCATGTATTGTTCTTTAGGACATATTGGTAGTTTCCATTGGTCGTCCAGAGCATCTTGGACGTGTTCATGTTGCAGAACGAGGGGTGGGCATTCGAAAATTCTTTGTTCCTCCACCTCGATATTATAGTAAATCAAATCTTAGTGAGATTGATTTGGAGTCCTTCAAATAAGAGATTAGGAAGGAGATTAACAATTTGTCTTACTATTATTCAATTACAATGTATAAATTATTATATTATAATATTTGTATTTAACTTGTAATGCTTACATTAATCAGAAAGCTACGAGTGCAAATATTATGTGATGAGGAATATGCATAAAATCCTATCCACTAACATTAAGGATTCATGGAAAGAGGTAATATACAATTAACTCAAATATGTTAAATGTTAGTTTCATCTTAAATATTTGATTATGTAGATATTTAAGGATCCATCTCCATTGAAGGAGGAAGTGTTACAAGAGGTTCGAGAGTAATGAACATAATTTCTTTTAAGTATTTACTGTTAATGATCATGTTATAACTAGTTAACAATTTTTTATGAACTTGAATATATTAACTTTTAGTAAAGTTTATAATTATTTATGTATTAGATAATTAAGATTTTATTTGAAAATATTTGTTTGAGAATCATATTTATTATGTAGGGTATGTTATGCAAGCAGAAAAATGAATATGTCACACATAAAAATTAAAAATAAACTTTTTATGACAATTATTAATAAACCTATTATAAAAAAGTATTGTTTTTATGACTGATTTCTCTTTGACCATAATAGAAAATAACACATTCAATGACAATTCTATGACTATTAAAATATTATTTTTTATAGAAAGTAATACATTCTATAATTTCATATTATAATTTTAATTGTCAACGCCAACATAAGAATATGACATATTTTAATATGTTTACTATGACAAATATTTTAGAATAAAAAATAATTGACTTTCTATAATAAATAACAATTGTGCGATCATTATAGAAAATACATATTTTCTATGTCATCTATAGCTATGACGAGTTTAAAATTGACATAAAAAAATTATTTTAACTGTCATACAAAAAATGTCTTATAGATTAGTAATCCTATATTAACAAATATTTTATTGTATTTTTTTTATTTTTTTTTAACCTAAGTCTTTTAATCTCATCGGTTTGAAACTTAAGGATTGTGTACATTTAGAAAAAAAAAAAGTCTAATATAAAGTTGAGATTATCCTGACATGAGTGTCTTTATCTTATCAACTCAATACTAAAAGATTATTTACTTCAAAAAAGAGTATAATAGAAAGAGACATATCATTCTAACATAAATTCCTTTATTTTATCAATTCGAGATTGTGTTATTGCGTATACTTATAAAAATACACAACTTCAGAAGTCAAAAAATATTAATAGACTTTAATCAATACATTTACTCATAAAATAATTAGTCTTTTAACTTCTAAATTTTAAAATTAACCTATTTAAATTTACAATTAAAACCTCAAAAAATTAAAAGAATTGATTTTTTTTAAAACAAGCCCATGAAATAAACGACCTCAGCTTAACAAAAAGTTAGAACCATTAGCCTTCACATCTATAAATAAGAAAAAAGATTACAAATAAAAGCAACTTATTAACTTATTCTAAATGTTCTATTGAAAGTCCCCTAAACTATCACCAACTAATAATTATTTGTTAGTAAAGTAGTAAAAACATAAATTTATTTATAATTTAAAATGAATTTTAGAATTTCAGTTTTTTCACAAACAAACATCTATTTTCATAATATTTTCATATAAAAGAGATTATAAGTGTGTGAAGTCCGATTCAGTTTTGTTGGTGGGTTTAGAGTTTCAGAGTGACAGCAATGCGCCATATATGCCATAAATGCTTTCCCATTGATTTTTCGTTGCACTTTTTTGACTGTTACTATTCTCCTATCATACTTTCTTTGTCAGTTTCCAGTACCTATCAAAGCGCGTCAGATACCTACAGAGTAGCACCCTTTTTCCCACTTTTGGAATAAAAGTAACAAAAAATATAATTCTTCTAATAAAATATTTATAATGAAGCATACATGATTTTATCTCTCCCCATTCTTCCATATTTTTTTCATTGGCTCATGGGATTAGAAAATTATCAAACATCTAAAGTATTTTATTTATTTTCTTAACTATTTGTAGTATGAGCTCGAATGAATATTTATGTAATGTATATGAAAATACTTATAATTTATAAAATGTAAGATACGAATAAAAATCTATATATTATGTAATTATTAATTATATAAATTAACAATAAAGATTTATGTCAACAAGTATATTTCAATTTTTGTTTGAAATAAAAGAATATTTAGCATGACTATTTCAAAGGGAATTGTTCCTTATTTTATAATCATACTAATAATTCATACAATAAGTTTGAATTTTTAGAAAATTAATGTATTTTTTCTTTTTAAAATTGTTTTATAATCGTGCTAGAATTGTCAGTGTATGATACGTGTGTCTGACATAGACACATCATTTAAGAGGAGTGTCAGAACCTCATAGATGAATATATAAATATACGGGTAATATTTCTTGCAAAATACTTATAATATTAATAAGATATAAAATATATAACTGTATAGCGTGAAAATAATTTAATTTTTTATATTTATTTTTGTAGTAATATTTTAAGTAAATATTTTTCTAAATGAAATTTATTGTAATAACCATAATTATTTCGATAACTCGATAATTTTTATAAAAAATAGTTATTAGTTTTTATAAAAAAAAAGGTATCAGTCATTAATTATCAATATCTTATCATTAACCTAGATATTATCTCTCAAATAAATTATAGTTTATTGGTATATATGAAAAACTAATAAAGTTATTTGATGAAAAATACAATAATTTATAGTATTAAAAAACTATTAAAAAATAATGATTTTATGTAATAACAAAAAGAAATACAATTATCACTAAAAGAAATTTATTTAACCGAAATTTATTTTAAAAATAAAAAATAATTAATTACTATATTAATTAAATTAAATATTATTTTATAAACTAAAAAATTATTACTATCTAAATTAATTTCTATTATTAATAAAAAATTATAATTACTATCTAATTAGTTAAATTTTAACTATTCATTATCATATTTTAAAATTAATGATTAAAATCTTATAACTAACTAGATGTGAATTTAAAAAATAGTTTATAAATTTTTATTAATAAAAAAATTACTTTATATATCAGTATAAAAATAATATTTAATTTATTTAATATATTAATTAATTAATTTTATTATTAAAATTAAGTTTTGTTTAATTAGTTTTAATAGAGTATATTTGCTTTAAAGAATTAAAAAAAAAAAATTTGAAACGCGAATGAAAAATAAAAAATTCTAAAACAATAAAAAAATAATGCCTAAATGTTATTGCCTCTATAATTAGACCTTACTAATTAAAAATGTAATCTTTTAATATTAAAATATCATATATGTTAAAAAAATCAATAAGAAAATTTTAAATATCATAAACAAATTTTAAAAAAATATAATAATAGTAATAATTGTTTTATTAATATCATAATATAAGACTTATATATACACATAAATATTATAACCTTAACAATACCTATAAAAACGAATATAAACACTACAAGAAAATCATGAAATAGAAACTAATATTTAGTGACAAAAAATAATTAGTTGTTATAGTGATAAATTAGAGACCATTTTATAGACTAAATTTTGTTTGGTTTCTAAATTAGTTTATATTATTATTAAATGGTTTCTAAATTGATATCTAATTAACAACCAAATTTTTCATACCAAATTTAGAAATTAAATTATTGGTAGTTAAAACATTGGTGGCTAATTAGATATCAATTTAAAAATCATTTAACAATAATAAAAACTAATTTAGAAATCATTTTTTTAGTTTCTAAAATAGTCTCTAATTTAGTTACTATAACAACTAAATTTTTTTTTAAAAAAAATTGATTTCTATTTCATATTTTTCTTGTAGGAGAATAATACAAATAAATATAAAAAATAAAAGTAACAATACATTGATACATTAATATTTTAAAATAATTAATCATACTAACGCCAAATGTAAAACAGTATAAAAAGAAAGAAAAAAACATAATAATAGAAAACATAATTTGTGCCAGTATATTAAAATAATATCACTTTTGATAAAAAAAAATTATAAATTTTTATACTATTTTATTTTTATTGGTGTAAAATAAATGGAGATAATAATACCTATTACTGAGTCTGTGTTTCTCCTAACGATAACAATAATTTGTTAATATAATAAAAATATTTTATAGTATAATAAACATAACAAAAAAGAGAAATATATTTATCCCTCATGATCACGGGGACCAAGTGTAGTTGTAGCAGAAAAGTCCGTAGTCAAAGCTATTTTATTTGTTTTCATTTGGTGTTTATACTTTTGAATAGCTGCTTCTCTTTGACGCAAATTTGTTGCTATTCACACACATTTATTTATTTTTAGTTCTTTATTTGTTTTCCATGATGAAATATCCTAAGAAATTAGTGTATTACCTTCTGGGCAAAATCCCAATCTATGTAATTTTCCTACAAAAAGTACCATACTTTTAAAAACATTAGGTGATTTACAAGTAAGTACAAATTCAAAGCAGACAAGTCTCAACAATGTCTTATGTTTTTTTCTCAGTAAAACAACAACCACAAGATTCTCACTGTACATGTTAAGTCATGTGAAAAAATTGTACCTATTCTTATCTTAATAAATATTAAATAAGTTATACTTAAAAAAAAACATGAAGAAGAAGAAGCTGTGCTTATTTATTATTAGGTTTTGTTATGACCTTTATCTATATTTAGAATCAAATTTAAAGACTGATATCAGTCTTTTTTTTTTACAACTTATATAAGTGTCAAAGATTTAGTAAATAACCCTAACAAAATTATTAAATAAAAATTAATTATAAAAAGTAAAAGAGAAAAAACAATTAATTACTATAAAAACAATTAGTTACTATAAAAACAATTAGTTACTTATTTATATTATTTTTTAAGATAAAAAAATTATTGATATTTAAAGTAATTTCTATTATTAATAAAATTTATAAATTAGTATTTAATTAGCTACCAAAATTTTAATTATCTATTTTATAAGCTTAAACAAATATTAATATCTAAAGTAGTTTCTATTATTAATAAAGTTTATAAATTAGTTTCTAAATTAGTATCTAACTAGCTACCAAGGTTAAATTAGATATAGTTTAAAAATTAATTTATAAGTTTTATTAATAATAGAAACTATTTTAGATAGTTGTACTGGTCGGACGTGTTCGGGATCCGACCCACTTAAGCGCATAGTCTAACCCGCCTAGTTTATAAAGGCAAAATACTTAACTCTGTCCAAAACAATAATAGACCCAATGACGCGTTAAGTAGTCAGTCCAAATTAAAAAGGTAAGTAAAATAAAATAAAAAACTCAATGAATAACTGAATTAGCTAGGTCCAACTATTTACACTAGGATTCAATGCAAATAAACATTTAGAGATAATGTTCTACCTACACTCCTAAAATAAAGGGAATATATTAACATAATATCTTTATGTTTATTAATTATTGGGAGATCTATGAATGCTATAAAATGACCTCAAGACCCTGAACAAAGGGAAGTTTAATCTTTTGATACTACACCCATACACATACACTATATTCTAATACTTATATGTTCTTACTGACTTGATCGTTGGAGTCTCATCAACAATAAAAAAAGAAAAGTCAGTCCAGAGTCCACCACCAAAGTCCGATCCAGGTTAGCTGGAGAGAACAATACTAATAATTTTTTTAGTATAAAATAAATAATTAAAATCTTGGTAGCTAACTAGATACTAATTTTAAAACTAATTTATAAATTTTATTAATAATAGAAACTACTTTAGATATCAATAATATTTTTAAGTCTCTAAAATAAGTATATAATATAATTAATATAGTGATTAGTTATTTTTTATTTTAAAATTAATTTTTATTTAATAATTTTTTAAATGGAAAAGGTAGTTTAAACTCAAAATTCGTTGATAGTTGAAAAAGATAATTGGTAATTATTAATCGAGAGTTCATAAGATCACTTATTGAATAACACATTTACATACTTTTTATTGATACAAATATTCTTTAGATAATTTTGATTTTAGTTTTTGAATTAAGTTTAAACTCTAATAAAAAATTTGTTCAGGATGAGTTATTTTAATTATATTTTTATGTTTCATTTTTTTTCGTATATGCTGTTTGTACTATAGGAATAATTATCTATTATTATAAGAGAATATCTTTAACTGAAAATAATAAAAAATAGAATAAATAATACATTATCATAAAAAAATTCAATTTCTTAAAAGTATAATGTTAAAAAAATGACTGTAAATATTGTAATTATCAAAATAAACCATGTAATATAAAAATTAAAAAAATAAAGAAAGAAAGATTTTATTGTTAATTAAAAGATGAAGAAGAAAAAACAAACTTACCTTGTGTAAAAAACTAAGAAATTATTAAAATATAAAAAAAACAAAAATGTTAATATTTTTATAAATGAGTTTAATAACAAAAAGTTACAAGTTAAGTTGTTAACCATTGCGTGAAGGAAATTAATAAAATGAATCAAAGAAAACATGAGAAGAAATATGTATTCTATTATTAACATTTTGCTTCATGAAGAAATCAAATACAGATTTTATGAGCAGAGATAGAACTTTTAACTACTATACCAACCAAGAAAGAAAAATAAAACAAAATAAAGTAACAAAATATATTCCATAAACAATCAAAGTAAGCATTCATGGCATGAAAAAGCACCCAAGTGTGGCTAATGAGAGCCATTAAGGTATGAGAGCAGCAATAAGGAGAGATGAAAGAATACCAAACTCCATTTTGTTTTCATTGAAAATCGGAAAAAAAGTTAAAATTGAATAGAAGTCAAAATACATAGTCTCATAATAAGGTTTGATTGCAATTTGCAAGGGTAGGTAGTAGAGTAATAACAATGGAGGAAGGTCTCATATTTCATCATTTAATATTGTATCTCCCACGTACTCAAACATAAAGCTCTTAACTTGCTCCACCATCACCATCTCTACCTTTTAATGTCCATGTGTTCACCTTATCATTCACAACAACTTGTGTAAACTATTCCTACCTTCTCTACCACTCTTCTTCTATCCCATTAGTATTACTATCTCTCTTTAATATATGCTTCATCTATTAAAAACAAGGCTAATAATAGAATACTTTTGCATTCTTTTTATTATTACTTAAAATCTTATAATTTCATCATTATATCTATATCTATACTTATATATAAAGGATTCTTCATTATAATTATTTTTAGTGTACACAGATTTGTTTCTATTTTATCTTTATTAATATTTTATTTTACTGTTTTATTTTAAATATTTCAATCATTTTCTATATTTTAAATATTTACTATAATTAATTGAAAATTGTTTTTTTTTTTAATTTTTTTTTAATACTAATGCAGTTATCAATTTTAAATTTTAAATATGCAGTAATTTGTCATATGTGTGTAACGAAACAGTTTATTAAATGTGGAACAGTGGAATCATTTATTAGACGTGGAACCGTTCTTACGATGTGAAACCGTTTTTTTTTTTCATATCTTCATCTCACTACAAAAAAAAGTGTATATTGTGGCGGTTTTTTTCGTATAAAGTGGCGTTTATAACCGCCACAATATACACTTGTGGCGGTTTCCCAAACCGCCATAGAACTGGCCGCCACAAAGTTTA
>Ga0123342_1011115_pt1 | contig 10004 bp, 9 predicted proteins | sample Turbeawhitnodule_FD_89960 | JGI IMG/M metagenome (GOLD analysis project Ga0123342, IMG submission 89960) | Root nodule microbial communities of legume samples collected from Mexico - Turtle bean Mexico white nodule | ecosystem: Host-associated > Plants > Roots > Nodule | place: Mexico: Nepantla...
ATTGAATAGGCACTTTTATAGAAATGGATCAATGTTCTATGTTTCAAGAACTCACCAAAACTTGCGCCAAACACCAAAGCTCACATGGAAGTTCCATTTCTTGCCAATTGAACCGATTAAAAGGTGCAAGAGTTCAAATGAACCGATTAAAAAGGCTTAAAAGTGAAATGAACCGAACAAATCAAGCTAGAATGAAGATGAACTATTTAAACTCAGTAAGGAAGAAGATGAACCGAACAAAATGTGAAATAAAGGCAAAGCACCGAATAGAATTGCAAGAAAAGAACCTAAGACATGTTTATGAGTTCATATGATCACGGAAATGGAAGAAATAGATGAAGAAGAGAGAAGACTTATGTGGTTGAAGAACTTGGTTGATGAACACGCCACTTGAAGTGTGAATGCTCCAAGATAAGTGTGCAATGCCGCCACTTAAGAGAACCAAGGCACTCAAGATGAGACTAGGAAGAGGAGAATACAAGTTCTCACTACACTCGATCACCAATTTGGGAGAGTTTTGATACTACAAATTCCAATTCTGAATAATGAAGGACCCAAGCCCTCCTTTTATAGGAGCAAGGGCCGGTCATTAGCTTTACAAAGCTTGCATCCTAAGATACTCAAGAGTCTCCTAAGCTACCTCCCCTTCTAAGCTAACGCATAAGCTTATAGAATTTTTTAACCTAAAGCCTAAAGATGCTTTTACAAAAGAGGTGTCTAATGTTTCCCTCTAAGCACCTTCCTAAAGACTATGTATTTAAACATTCTACTTTTTATATAAGAGACACTATAAAAAGAGAAAACAATCTACCACTACTTCCTAATTCCTTAAACTTGCTCCTTGTAAGCCTTTGAGGTAAGGTAGTGTCTCCTTGAGCTTCTTCTACCTCCTTTTGTCCTTGATCCTTGGCTTCTATTTCCTCTTGAGCTTGATCTCCATCATCTACCCTTCTCTTCACGGCTTCAGCCTTTATCCTCGCCTCTTCTCTAGCCTCATCCAACAGGTCTAGATTCACCCTTCTTTCTTCGTTGGACTCCTCTGCTACAAAACTTTGAAAACGGGGCGTGCTTTCGTGAATCTCTACTGGGATCATGGCGTCTGACCCATATACTAGGCTGAACGGCGTCTCCATGGTGGAAGATTGAGGCGTGGTGTGGTAGCCCACACAATCCTTGGTACTTCTTCTGCCCACGCTCCTTTAGCCTTCTCAAGTCTTCACTTCAACCCCCTCAACAAAATTCTATTCGCGGACTCCACCTGTCCGTAAGTCTGGGGGTGCTCGACAGACGCGAACACCTACTTAATTCCTACTTCTGCGCATAACTTGCTCATTTGCAGGCTGGCAAACTGAGTGCCATTATCCGAGATGAGACGCCTTGGCACACCGAAGCGGCATACAATATTCTTCCATACGAAGTGTTGTACCTTGTGTGCAGTGATCTGTGCAACTGGTTCTGCCTCTATCCACTTCGTGAAGTACTCGATGGCGACTATCAAGTACTTCATCTGCCTTATCGCCAAAGGGAAAGGCCCCAAAATGTCAATTCCCCACTTGTGGAAAGGCCACGGGCTATAAATCGACCTCAGCTCTTCTGGAGGCGTCTTGTGCCAGTCAGTATGCATCTGACACTACTTACACAATCTTCCCTCACCGATGACCAATAAAACCCTGCACGAATCACCTTGGAAGCTAATGATCTTCCCCCTACGTGGGTTCCACAAACCCCCTCGTGAAGCTTCGACATGATCCTCGTACACTCGTTGCCATTCACACATGTCATAATTGGGTGCGTGAACCCGTGTCTCAATAGCACTCCATCAATGAGAGTATACCTTGCGGAATTCTTCTTTATCCTCTTGCCTTCCTAGGCTCCGCTGGGAGAATCCCATCTGCTATGTATCGCCTATAAGGCGTCATCCACGTGTCCCCTTCTACCAAGGTACATACTTGCGCACACTTCTCTTCTTCGGGCGAGGTCGCATAGGCGCTGCCATGGGGTGCCCTCGCCGTATCTTGAATTAACGACCGATGACTCCTCAGCTTCCCCCTTGTCGCGCTGATGTGAAGAACATCCACCCTATTTTCTGCCACAAACTTTCGCGGCGTTTTGAGCGTTTCTTGAATGACTGCCATCTGCCTTCCCCCTTTGCCTGAGCTGGCCAGCTTGGCGAGCAGGTCAGCTCTGGCATTTTGTTCTCTAGGGACATGCACCAGCTCAAACGTAGCGAAAGCTCCCTTCAACACTTGGACATACTTCAGATACGCCGCCATCTGCGGGTCTTTTGCCTGATACTCCCCAGTCACCTGCCCTGTGACCAACTGCGAATCACTCTTTGCCAAGAGGCTCTGCGCGCCCATTTCCTTGGGCAAGAGCATTCCAGCGATTAAAGCCTTATACTCAGCTTGGTTATTACTTTCCTTGAAGGAGAAACGTAGGGCTTGCTCGATTAACACCCCATTAGGCCCCTCCAAGACTATTCCCGCACCGCTCCCCTGTTGATTGGAGGACCCATCCACTGAGAGCATCCACCGTGATCCTAACTCCACCTCTAGGGGGGCACCTCCTGGTGAGAGCTCTGCAATGAAATCTGCATAGACTTGCCCTTTAATGGATCCCCTAGGCTCGTACTGGATATCAAACTTTGACAGCTCCACTGCCTAGCGAACCATCCTCCCAGTGGCATCTGCTTTCTGTAGGACCTTCTGAATGGGGAGGTCCGTCATGACCACCACTGTGAAGCTATGAAAATAGTGGCGGAGCCTCCTGGCCGAGAACACTACTGCCAGCGCCGCCTTCTCCAACGACTGGTATCTCGACTCTGGGCCTTGCAAAGCCTTGCTTACGAAGTAGATGGGCCTCTGCACTTGATCCTGCTCCTGGACCAGCACAGAGCTGATAGCCCACTCAGTCACAGCGAAGTATAAGCGAAGGGGGACGCCTGCCCGTGGATTACACAACACCGGAGGCGTCGCCAAGTACTCCTTTGGCTTGAGAAATGCTGCTTCGCACTCATCTGTCCACGCAAAGTGGTTGTTCCTCTTGAGGCACTGAAGGTAGGGGTTCCTCTTGACAAAGATGCCATCCGCCCAGTAAGTTGTTGCACTTCTTTCACTGAGGTTGGGCTCCTCATGGCAATGATAGCTGCGCACTTATTAGGGTTCGCCTCTATTCCCCTCTCCGTGAGCATAAAGCCCAAAAACTTACTCGCCTCAACCCCGAAGACGCACTTCTCGGGGTTCAGCTTGAGGCAGCACTTTGATATGGTGCCAAACAGCTCTTCTAGATCCGATGTGTGTCGCCTCCTCTCCTGCGAGGTCACCACCATGTCATCTACGTAGGCCTGCACGTTCCTTCCTAGCATGGGTGCAAGGACCTTATCCATTAGTCTCTGGTAGGTGGCGCCCGCGTTCTTCAGCCCAAACGGCATCACCTTATAGCAGTAACTGCACGTCTCCGTCATGAACGTCGTTTTGTTCTCATCCCTTGGATGCATCTTTATCTAATTGTACCCCGAGAATGCATCCAAGAAGCTCAGCCTCTTACACCCTGAAGCGTTGTCCACCAACGCGTCGATGCTAGGCAAGGGGTACGAATCTTTAGGGCACACCTTATTCAAATCCGTGAAGTTGACACACATTCTCCACTTTCCATTCGCCTTCTTCACCAAGACGAAATTGGCCAGCCACTCAGGGTATTGGATCTCCCTGATGTGCCCAGCCCTTAGCAATTTCTACATCTCCTCCTGCACGACGAGGCGTCTCTCCTCGTTGAACTTCCTCCTCCTCTGTTGTACAGAGCGGACCTTGAGATCCATGGTGAGGTGGTGGCATAGGAAGTCTGGGTCGATGCCTGGCATGTCTGAGGCGAACCATGCGAACGCATCTAGGTGGCGCGAGATCACCGCCGCCACTTCATCCTGCTCCTCCTGGCTAAGCAAACGTCCCAACTTGAATACCTTGCCACCTATCTGCCTCTCCACCATGTTGGCTACTGGTTGGGGTCGCCTGTCTCGCACACTCTCCGCACGAGACTCGCCTCTGCTGCCTTCTCTTATAAGTGTCGCCCCATCAGGTGCTTCAGGCGTGGCCTCCTCTTACGCTTCTTCCATGGGCGAGGCTCCCTCGGATACTTCTTCCATGGGCGAGGCCTCCCCATGTGTTTCTTTTAAGTGCGCGTCTTCCCTGGGCGTCGCCTCCGCGGGTGAGGCCTCGACAAGCGTTGACTCCGCGGGCGTCGCCTCTTCCAAGGGCTCTACCTCTATTGGCGTATCTGAAACGGGCGGGCGTGCCATCACCATAACCACGCCCCTTTTTGTTTTTAAGCTGATCTCATAGAATTTTCGGGCCTCCTCTTGATCAGACTTGATCACGATCACCCTGCCAGTAAGGTCTGGCAGCTTCATCTTCATGTGGCGCGTGGAGGCCACTGCTCTTAGCATGTTCAGCGCTGGCCTACCCAGCAGAATATTGTAAGTTGAATTGGCATTAACTACCAAGTATCGAATGCTCTCTGTACTGGACGTCGTTCCATCCGTAAACGTCGTCCTTAGCTCCAAGTAGCCACGTACCTCCACTTGGTCCCCTGCAAACCCATACAAGCATCCAGTGTAGGGCCTCAGTAGGTTAGGGGACAACTGCAGCTTGTTGAAGGTCGACCAAAACATGACATCTACAGAACTGCCCTGGTCGACGAGAACTCTATGCACCTTTCTCCCAACTGTGACAACTGAAATAACCACGGGGTCATTGTCATGTGGGATGACATCACGTAGATCAGCTTTCGTGAACACCAGGTTTGTCTCCCACGGGTCGTCCGAACCCTCTCCAACAACTGAATTCACTGACCTCACATACCTCTTGCGCTGAGAGGCAGTGGGCCCCCCTCCTGAGAAGCCACCAGAGATGGTGTGTACTTCTCCGTGGATTGGCATTTCATGCGCCTGATCTTCCTCTGGTACTGCCAAGGTCGCAACCGTAGCAGACCCGGCCAGGTAATCTTTCAGAAAACCATTCTTCACCAGTCCATCTAACTGATGGCCCAGCGCCAAACAGTTGTTAATGTGGTGCCCAAATGCCTCGTGGAACTCACACCACGAGTCTTTGTGAGGTCCCAGCACTTTATCTGTCTTCACTGGTGGCCTCAGCCTATCAGCTATGTTTGGCACAACAATAAGATCTTTGAGCTCCACCACGAAATTGTGCCTTATCGGCCTATTTCCTTCCCTCGCCGGCCTGTTTCCCTCTGCTCGACCCCTAGCTTGGGGCCTCCTCGCCTCGTATGGGCGTCTCCTCTCCTGATTCTTCCTTCCCGTCGCAGCCTCGTTAACCCTCGTTGTGCTCGGGGGTGCGTGCGCAACACTTGTGCGCTTCTCACATACCTCGCTCTCAGTGGCGATGTGTTCCACAGCGCGTCGCCTTATCTCAGCAAAAGTTCGGGGACGGTTGCGGACGATCATGGGCTCCTCCGTGGTGCCAACCTTCACCACCTGGGCTCTGAAGCGATTAATATATTCCTTCAAGGTCTCGCCTTGATACTGCTTCACGTCAAACAAGTCGTACGAAACTGGTGGTGGGGCCCTGTTCGCTAGGTACTGCTCCCTGAATAGCTGGGAAAGCTGTGTGAAAGATGTGATATGGCCATCTGGAAGGCTGATGAACCAATCCATGGCCATCCCAGTCAACGTGCTCATAAAGAGCTTGCACCTTACGGCATCGGAGCCGCCTACCAACATCATCTGCGTGTGAAACGCAGTGAGATGTGCTTCGGGGTCTTCCATCCTAGTGAAGGTCACCTTAGGACCTACGAACGTGTTAGGGATCACCGCCTCCAAGATTGACTGCGAGAATGGCGTAGAGAACTCCCTTGGTGGAGTGAAACACTCGCGCTCATCTGCATCGCGTAGCCCTGAGTTGTTGCGCAACCCGTTGCCCAACTCCTCATTCGCGCGGCATAACTCTTCATTTCTCGCCTGAGACGCCGCGAGATCCGCTTGCATGCGTTCCTGCTCAACCTTCAATGCTGCCATTGCCTCCTACAATCTCTGCATCATATCCATGACCTGTTGCATGGTCATGTCTCCGCTCTCAGCGCGCGTCGAACTTTGCCTGGTGGTCCTCATTTTTAGCGGTTTCTTGAAACTCTTCTAACTGTTACGGCGGTTCTGACAAACTCTCCGGTGGAATCGAGCGAGATTGCGAACGAACGGTGAAAACTTGGTGAAACTAAAGAACGAACGGTTGAAACTTCAAGAAAATGAAGAAAACGATGGGAACTCGAACTGGACTAACGAACAACCGGCGAAAACTGAGTTCAATCGGAAAATAATCGGTGGAAACCACGAGCGAGAGTGTATCACCAGCAAACCTCAAACAAACACGAACAAATGGTGAACTGAACTGAACTTCACGATGAACTGTGGATCTTGGGCGATTCTTGAAACCTAATCTCGAAAACTACAACTGAAAAACCTCTAACACTTGCGGTGGGAGCTGATGTTTTAAATCTGCCCCACGGTGGGCGCCAAATGTTCCTGCCGGTTGACTGAGAAAGTCTTCGTGCGTGGCTCTAACTCGCGAACAGGGACTCCTTTGTCCTCAACTCAGATCTCCGCCTTACGCCGCCGTGAGTACCTGAAATGAAGTGAGCAAAGGGCGCCCTCGCGGCCGTTTGCACTCCGACGATCAAGTAAGCAAGCAAGAAACATCAAAACCTCCGTATCGGAGCACCGTAACTGTATCGTAACTAACTTTTCTCTCTCTTTCCCTCTCCAACCACTCGTGCATACAATGAGTAAGCGAGCAAGCAATTAGAGTGTGTGTGTAATCTGAGTAAAACGTGCAACTGAAAAAACGTACCTTACTAAGGTTTCAGACTGCCACGTGTCCTTCTGACTTAACTGCGATTCCACGTGGAAGGCCTTACAACGCGGTAACCCAACTTAGGGAAACTCCAACGTATAAGTCTTCCTTCCCCGGAGTGCATCTGGCGCGAGGGGTGACTACCTGGGTGCCAACTCATGCGCCCCAGCTTCTAGTCACTCGCCCTGGGAGTTTATCTGTCTTCCTCTCGTACCATGCACATGGTTCACCCCTGGGAGTGGCCCTCTCCTGGGTCGTATCTATCCCAGGGATTCTCCAGAGGTGGCGTGGGTACTTCAAGAGTCAGGTTACCCCCTACTGGTACTGGGACTATGGCCTTGAAGCCACCTTTCTCTTCTCTTTACTACTGTTCTGAGGTACCGAGGCCCGAGGCCTCTTCACCCGTACCGTGACCTCTTACCGTGTCGCCCCCTCCACGGTCTTCCCTACCCGTGGGTATCGGGGGGTAACATCAACGACGCCTCAACATGGCGTCGCCCACACCTGGCGACGCCCAAAGTGGTCAACCTATTGACTTTTTCCCTTAAGCCCCTTGGTAGGTCCCACCATATGTTTGACTTTGACTTTGACTTTGCCTTTGGTCAACGCCCGGTGACGGGTCGGTACACTTCTCTCTTTTTCATTACTAAAACATTTGAAAGAAGGCTATATTTATAGCATTTCAAAAGCCGTCTGAGGCACTTGAATCAGCTAAAACAATTTTAAAATAGTTAAAACAGTTTTTCAAAAAGTTGTTATGAAGGCATATATTTAACTAGTTAAAACCACGAGTTAATCGGTTAAATGAGTCAATAAGTTAAAAAAAAGTTTCAAAACACTTTGCTAGCAAGGTAACAAACAATTGGTTATCCCGATAACTCAACCGGTTGTTTTTCTCTTGACTTTAGAAAAACACTTTGCTTTTAAAAATAGGTTGAGCAAGCTTTGTGCAGAAATTAAGAACTGATATTTACATAAATTCTAAACACTCTAAACTACATCCAAACCAAAAGCAGCAAGGCTTTAAGCTTCATCTTGGATTTTAAACATCAAAACTCCCATTCTCTACATTAAACTTTTTGGTGAGTTTGGGCACATGGTCAAAGCTCAAACCTGAGAAACTTTCCTTTGAAAGTTTTGTAGGAAGATTGATATAGGGTCATAACCCACCCCACTAATCCTATAGAAAAAAGTTTGGCACCAAAACAATTTTTAAGTGAGTGCGCAATGTACAAAACACAAATTATTAGGATGAAGTTGAGTGGAAGTTGAAGTATTAAAACCTCCACACATCTAAAAGAAGTTGTAACCTTAACAGAATATGGTGATAAGCTTAAAGAAGATTGTCGTTGGACACGAACTTAACCAAGTGGTTAAGTAAGTGTGAAGGTTATCTTCTAGAGAGAAAAAGGGAAAACATAATGATAAAGTGAAAATGATGATGGTTTGCGAAATTGAAGACAATATATGGTAGATAAGGCAATACAATGACCAGATTATAAAAGAAGAAATAAGAACACAAATGAATGAACAAATGCGTAATGAAATAAAGGAAAAGATGAAATGATGTGAGTTGAATCAAGCATAGACATTTTTCGAAATATGAAAACAATAAAATATGTGAAGAATGATGACAATTAAGAATTATAATCAAAGACAAAACCAATCGGTACAAGTGGATGAACTTAAGGAAACATCATTTGAGAACAAAGCCTTCCAAAAGATGAACCAAACTCAAGATTGAGTGTCATTCCACATTGAACCGAAAACAACACAAGGAGTTGAAACACAATTACCGAATTAAATTAAGCTACAAGTGCATAATTGAAAAGGAAAACACAAGATGAACTAGAACAATCGAATGAAAGGGAAGAACACAAACTACCGATTGAAATTACAAAGACATGATTAGGAAATGGAAATGGAGATGGAATGAGAAAGACTTATGTGGTTGTAGTCCATGGGAGGGATGAACACGCCACTAGGAGGTAATGATCCAAGATATGGAAATGACAGGTCACATGGAAGGTGTGACTTCACATGGGAGGTGTGACTTGGTTTCTTTCTTTGGCACCTCCTAAAACTACACCTACACCTTCTTTTTATGTCACATGGAAGGTGTGACTTCACATGGGAGGTGTGACTTGGTTTCTTTCTTTTGCACCTCCTAAACCTACACCTACACCCTATTTTTATGTCACATGGAAGGTGTGACTTATCTTTGTACATTTGCACATCTTATATTTATATCTACACCTTCCTTTTATGTTCTACTCCAAATACCAAAAAGAAATTACAAATAGAGCCATTCAATGATGCTCATCTCGTAAAGCCTTGGCCTTGCTCCTCATGGTTTGGGCTTGGGTTTCTTGGGCTTGGCCTTCTTGGGCTTAGGCTTATTGGGCTTGGGCCTCATCTTTTGAAAAGACTAATAAGAAGAACTTTAGATGTTTTGGTCCTTGTCCATTCCTCCTATTAATGAGGTCTTTATTTGCTTGTTGAGATGACCCTTCAAGTGTAGCATCCTTGGTCATCTTCATGTATTTTTTATTCTCATCATGCCCCCCAAGTTGGAGAGAATTCGCCCACGAATTCAGTACTCCGACATAAAACAAAGTTAGTTTGCAATTAGATAAGAGAATGCAAGAAGAGATAGGCAAACTTGACTTAGCATTTTGAAACGTTGGGAGTTCAGAAAAAAAGGTCCTATAAGCAGACCATGTTGGGAAAGATTGTTTAGGAATGATCATATTTTTTGAAAAAATTGGAGGTATGAAAAAATCATCCTTAACATTCTTTAACCAAGATGGTGTTGAAGTAGGAACCTTGGGTAATGAAAAAGACAAAGAAGAAGAATACCTTGGAGGCGTAGCACGAGTCAACAAAAGTGATTTAGTTGATAAGATATTGTGGTTCGTGTTATGATGTACTTCATTTGCCTTTTCATTTTCTCTTTTAGTTTTCATTTTTATTTGGTCCTCATGAACCTCTTGGGGAGAGAGGGGTTTTAAGGTAACCTTCCGCCCTTGGAAGGAAAAAGACATTGTATTGGATAGGCCATCATGTAAAACATGTCTATCATATTGCCAAGGCCTTCCTAAAAGAACATGAGTTGCTTCCATGGGCACAACATCACATAAAACC
>Ga0123342_1011117_pt1 | contig 10002 bp, 5 predicted proteins | sample Turbeawhitnodule_FD_89960 | JGI IMG/M metagenome (GOLD analysis project Ga0123342, IMG submission 89960) | Root nodule microbial communities of legume samples collected from Mexico - Turtle bean Mexico white nodule | ecosystem: Host-associated > Plants > Roots > Nodule | place: Mexico: Nepantla...
AAATTTTGGGTAAATGAGATTGTATCATAAGAGCTCTTGCTACATCTAATAAATGACCATGTTTCCTTTCAACTATACTATTTTGTTGTGGAGTATTGACACATGATGTTTGATGTACTATTCCTTTATTGACAAAAAAAAATAGTCATGAAAAATTCAGTCTCATTATCACTTCTTATTATTTTTATCGTTGTCTCAAATTGTGTTTGAACAAAAACAACAAAATTTTCCAAAGCCTTAACAACTTCAGATTTGCGTTTTAAAAGAAAAATCCATGTGTACCTCGAATAGTCATCAACTATGATCAAGAAATATTTATGACCATGAATTGATGGTATTGAGTATGGTCCCCAAATATCTACATGAATCAAATCAAATCATTTTTTTGATTTAGATGTACTAACAGGAAATGAAAGCCTTTTTTGCTTTGCAAAATGACAAACATCACAAACAAAATATTTGTTATATTTAACGAAAGGAAATTTATTCTTGATAACATCAATACATTTATTTTAAATATGACCTAATCGAAAATGCCAAAGGGTTTCTAGATCACTAGCACTGACATTAACAATATTGATGGTGTGTGTAGATTCGATGGGTTTGATTTTAAGTTTCTAGCAAGATGGGATCCTGAGTATATAAAGTCTATCTTGCATCTTAGCAGAGCCAATCATTTTCAAGGAGTTTTTGTCTTGAATGTGACAACCATTAGAGTCAAAAGTAAGAACACAAGATAATTTATCAATCAATTTTGTTACTGAAAGAAGATTAAAATTGAAGCAAGGAATATACAAAACATCGTCTATGATATAATTTTGATTGAGAAAAACACTTCCAAAATAATTGACAATGAGTTGATTTTGTATTTAATAAGTCTTATTTAATTATTTTTGTAACATTACAAATCTTCATGAAAATCTGATATTTAAAGGAGAGACTCTATCATTATCCTAAATTGATCAATAATTTTGGTCATATTACTTTTATTTTTCGTCAATTTTATCTATTTTTATATTACTACAAGAAAATCATCAAATAGAAATCATTTTTTAGAAACCAAAATAATTAGTTGTAATAATAACTAAATTAGAGACCATTTTAGAAACTAAAAAAAAGTTGGTTTCTAAATTAGTTTCTATTATTGTTAAATAGTTTCTAAATTGGTATCTAATTAGCAACCAAAGTTTTAACTACCAATTATTTAGATTCTAAACTTGGTAGCAAAAACTTTGGTTGCTAATTAGATACCAATTTAGAAACTATTTAACAATAATAAAAATTAATTTAGAAACCAAAAATTTATTTAGTCCCTAAAATAGTTTTTAATTTAGTCACTATAACAACTAATTATTTTTGTTTCTAAAATTGGTTTCTATTTCATGATTTTCTTGTAGTGTATTATTTATTAATAATTGATGTAATTTTGATTTATAATTATCATACATTCTACCAATTCATTTAATTTTAATATACGGGAGAAAAACAAATTTAATGTAATACATGTAAATATTATATTTTAAAAAAATTTCCGTGCATTACACGCTCGTCACGGGTCAAGATACTAGTCCTGTGCAATTTAAAACACATTAAATATGCACCACGTAAATTATTTATCTTCCCATTAGTATATCTTGGTCGGGACATCTTGTAATAATTACAGGAAAGCGTGTATCCGCGTAAGACACTGTATTTAATCACAACACACTAAATTGATCAAAGTAGTTGATCATCCTTAGAGTAGTTTTGGCTTGTTTGTAACATGGGAAAACATGGTGAGGAAGAAGAGTGTCTTGGTTTCACATATGATGTGTTCATCAGTTTTAGAGGGGAAGATATAAGGTACAATTTTATTGGGCATCTGCGTAGAGAGTTAGGTAGGAAGGGAATAAAAGATTTCAGGGATGATAAGAACATGAGGATAGGGGAAAGTCTTTCACCTGCTCTGTCGAAGGCCATTGAAGAATCTAGGATTTTGATCGTTGTGTTTTCTGAGAACTATGCATCTTCCACATGGTGTCTGGATGAACTTGTTAGGATCATAGAACGCAGCAAGATGAAGGAGAAGAAGCAGCTTGTTTTCCCAGTGTTTTACCATGTAAATCCCTCAGATATACGGCACGAGAGAAATAGCTTCGGAAAACACATGAAGGCACAAGAAAAGGAGATTGGAAAAGAATCACAGAGAATGCAGGCTTGGAGATCAGCATTGTCTCAAGCAGGTGACTTCCCAGGGAATAATATTAAAGACGGGTATGTAATTACGATAACAAAGCATTGAATCTTATTTCTTTTTCATCCCAAATCTCGAAAAAAAATCATGTATTTTATGGAATAATAATTGACAACTAAAATAAAATAAAAATTAATAATGTTACTTTTAGTTAAAGAAATAAAATTATAATAATTGTTTATAAATCTAAATAGAAAATAATAGTATCGAACGATGTATAACTATGTGTTTTGTTTTGAAATAAAAGAACAGATTTATTGTTATGTTTGGATAGTTGGCATGTTTTCAATTTTTTTACTAGACAAAATTATAACATTATCAAACTCAGATAATCAATATATTGTTACTCCTATATGAACTACTATAAAAAAAAATAAAAATCATTATTATTTATGAATTTTTATTTACAGATTTTAATCCGTAAGTAAATTCAGCATTATCTACGGATATTATCTACAAACAATATTACCTACGAATATTACCTACAGATCTGAATCTGTAGATAAATTCAGCATTATGTACCAACTATTACCCACAGATCTTCTTATCTACAAACTTTTACCCATGAATCTTATTACCTACAAACTTTTATCTACGGATCTTATTACCTACGAACTTTTACACACGGATCTCTATTATCTACCAACTATTATCATAATAATTATATACATAATATTAAAAATATTATTATTATATAATTAATTATAAAATCATATATAATATTCATAAATAATAATAATAATAATAAATAATAATCATAACTAATAAATATAACATATTATTAATATTATAAAATTAATAATATTAATATAATAATATAATTGGTATTATATTAATGATATTAATAATATAATAAAATTAATAATATTAGTAATAATAAAATTAATAATATAAATATTTAATAATATTAATAATATAATAATATTAATAATATTTAATAATATAATAATATTAATAATATTAATAATATTTAATAATATTAATAATATAATAATATTAATAATTTTTAATAATATTTAATCATGTTAATAATTTTTATATTATTAATTATATTAATATTGATAATCTTACTAATAAGTATATTAATAATCGTAATGTGACAACAAAACTTTACTGGTGTAATGTTAAAGTTTCTTTTAACATTCCTTAAGGGACTTAGCATCGTGTTCCACCTGCTACATTTTAGTTTTAACTTTAATTATAATTGTCAATAATAATCATACAAATTTGAATAAAATAATATTTGTAAATAATAATTGAATTTTTCGTATAGTGAATGCACACATAGTCATTAATAGATACCATTTAATAAATATCATATGTATTTTAAGTATTTTGATCATTTAAAACATAATACAATGTGTGAGATTCCACCAAGATCTACCATAAACTTATACTAACCGTTGTCACTCCTTGTTTAATGCCTAGTTTTTTTTTTACACTTACATAAGGTTTTACATCATTGATATATATGGTACTCGAGAAATCTCAACCCTTAGTACTTTATTTATACGATTCAAACTTGAAAATAACTTACAATTTTTTTTATCGGCAAAGAATTAATTGAAATAAAGGTGACCACTTCAAGGGTGGCTCAACCCATATACAGAACGGAAACAAAAAACAACAGCAGTTTACTACCAAAGCATACTTACTGTAGTAGTAACCCACAAATCCCCCAGCCCATTAGAGGTCCACACCAAACCCAAACATATCATCAAAAAGAGAACCAGCAGCTCCATGTTTGAGGTCCACATCACACCAACAATGCATCCAAACATAGGAGAAAAGAACTTACTGCACTTGATTGCCTCATGCTCGAAGCACCAACCAGCAACCCTTTCCAAACCCAGTTTTGGCATCACAACAGGTGCATCATTCGGGGCTCCATGTACAGGCGAACAATCCACTGCATTTGACTGAAATCTACCTTGCATCTAACGCAAAAATTTGACCAAAAAATACCCCTTGAATAAAGCTTTTAAGGCCAAGCTACAATTCAAGAGTATAGATGAATCCTCCTATATTTGATGGCCCCTTATTGTAAACCAGTGAGCTTCATTTGCACCCAGCCAGCAGCTCCAACACAAACCAGCAAACCAGTACTGGCAGCACATGAGATGTGAGAAGTGAGGCTCCATACAAGGTAAACCAGCCACTTTAGGTTTAAAGACCATCTTTAAAACCATCACTACAGACAGCCGCTCCAAACATCATATTACCATGGGTTTTACTTCCACAAACCATGTGGTTTGAATCTACCCTGCCTCTTCGTGTCAAAAACTAGAAAAAAAGAAAAAAAAAACTCTTCAGACAGTAACAACAACCACAAAAAGAGACCTCCTTGGAGCTTGTTTCACTGGCCATATAAACCCCCTTGAATAAGGTGTTAGTAGCCAACTAATGCACCAACAACTAAGGTCTGCGTTGTCGCTGATGACCCTTGTTAAAGTGGTAAACGTTAGACTTTTCCTGCTACCTCAACCATTGAATTAGACATTCCATGAAAAACTCCATCAGCCCTTCTATGGTTGCTGCAGGCTCCGTGAAAATATTTAAGAGAGTATATCTTCATTTTCCTTCACATGGGCACCAAAACACCTGCACTGCCTACACCTCCTTTTCTTTAGTTCCTTAGACAACTCAACTCTCTTGTCAGATCTACAACAGCACAAACAACACCCACAAACTGGTTTTCCTACATAGAAGTTGATAAATTCCCCTACAACTGTTTAGGCATAACTCGTAGACCAAGGTTATTAATCTTGAATATCAATAACCTACAATCCACCATCCAGTATCCAAAATGAAGCCACATAAACTATGCATATTGCAGTTATCTTTTACACCAAAAGCTTATGGACTACTACATCCAATACAGCTTTGTGTGTCCAAAAACCTACATCAAGTGAACTGCCCCTGCTTACAGATTCTACAACGAATCCGCTACTCCACCCACCTCCTTCACAACCAGACCACTTCTTGCTTCCTACCTCCTCCAAGGAAAAGCAACACTGCCCTTCATCCTCCTCCAGGGCATCTTGGCTCCACCTAAAGCCACTTACTTATAGCTACTAATGCAGGACATTGGATTCAAAACCTAATTTGCAAAAGAGTAGTTAAAAATATGTGCCTTATGCTTCATCCATAACCACGATTTAAGTTAGGCCTTTTGGAACACTTTTTCTGCATTTGCAACTCCTTGGTTGAACACAACTGAGTTTCTATGCTTCCACATACACCGGACTATAGCTGCCCATACCCCCTTTCCAAACCAAGTTTTGTTTATTACTACTCTGAGTCAGGTGGAAGCTCTCAAAGTGAGTTATAAGATCTTTATGTAGGACAAATAAGATTCCAATCCATTTAAACCACAATGACCAAACACACAAGGCATGTTTACATTCTAGGAAGAGGTGTTGACAGGACTCTTCTGTGGTCTGACATAAGGCGCAATCAGTAGAGTTCAACATCACCCCTCTCCTACGCAAACACTCTATTGTTGGCATTCTACCCAGCAGTACCCTCTAGGCAGTGATCGTCACATTTAGGAACGCCTTAATCTTCCATAGATACTTGAACGCATCAATTTGGGGGCCCCTTTCAAACTTGGCTAGGCATCCATAAGCAGAACTCACCGTAAACCACCCAGATTCATCACCTCTCCACATCTGGGCATCCTTCTCTTTCTTGAATACATTGACCCTAGAGATGTGCATACCAAGCTCTATTTCCATTGGGGTTTCCCACTCAAATCTACCACGCCTCCACCTTAAGGTCCACCGCCACGCCGATTCTTCTCACACACCTACCTCTTCCACCTTTTGACCTTAGTTCAACGACAGTGAGTACAATCTGGGAATAAAGTTTTGAGAGTAGAGTTTCCAACCCACACATCCTCCCAAAATCTTGCTTTGTCTCCACTCTCTAGCTTCCATCTGACTTCTTCTTGAAACCATTCATCTCCTCCTCCCTCCTTACAAACCTTCAATAAATCTCTCCACCAACAGGATTGTAGTTTCACTGATGTTTGAGAGGTATCGAGTTCCATGCCATACTTTGAGTCCAAGCACTCCTTCCACCTCCCTTTCTCATTAGAGATACAACGTCATCTACACTTAGCCAAGAGCGCATTATTAAACTTTTGAATGTCTCTGAGGCCCAGCCCTCCTTCCTCTCTCGGTTTACATAAGATTTTCCAACTAACCCATGAGATCGGTCTCTTCTCCTTTCCCCAACCCCACAGAAACCTCCTTTGGATATTGATGATGCTTTTGCATACCGACTCCGGAGCTCTAAACAAAGACAGGTAGTAAAGTGGAATGGCCGTGATAACAAATTTGATTAAACAAATTCTTCATGCCATAGATAAGAATCTCCCTTTCCACACATTGAGCCTCGAGTTCAGCTTGTTCAAAATAGGCTCTCAGAAGTTTTTCTTCCTTGGATTTCCCCCCACTTCTAGGCCCAACTAGGTAAACGGAATACCCATCTAAGCACAGTTCAAGGTCTTTGTATAGTAGTCAATATTGAAAATAACTTACAATTGATAACAATTACATATCTCCATTGGGGTGAGTATACCATATTACTTAGATAGGGGTTTTATGCAAGTTGTTGGGCATATATACACCAATAAGAATATGCGAAAGTCAATTTCAGAGATTTATTCCTTATTCAAGCTCATACTTTTGTCTGTGTCAAAAAAAATATCTCTTCTGCATATACGGTTCCATTCTTAAAGATAATTCTATTCCTATGATTCTATATATTTCAAATTATCTCTACCCACAGACACATCCATATCCTATTTCCTTTGTCATCATTTCTGACAAGTAGAATTGTTGGAAGTTTAATTTTGCATGATTTTTTAATAGGAGTACTTACTCCAACCTACTTGTTGCACATATTTCACACAACCTGCAATGTTGCATCTAAAGAATAAATGGTTAACGAGTTGCTCCGTTAATATGCACATAGGGCAAAAAAACATTATCTATCATTACTCCCTTACTCCTCCAGTTTTCTTTTGTTGCTACATGATTTAATCTTTATTACCTTTCATGCAAAATGTTGTATTGAGGGTAGCATCTTCACCTTCTAGAAAAAGATTAAACATGTCAGATTAAATTGGTATCTAAATTATTTTTTGTCATTAAAAAATAGTTTTTATTTCATGATTTTCTTGTAGTGTTATTTGTATGGAATTTAACACAATGATGTAACGCTCTCCCGTCTAAGATGTATTGTTTTCTTCCATACCATTGTTCCAATCATTCTTGTGAGAATAAAATTTTTTGAAACCTACTTTTTGCAGTTCAATTTGAATACGAAGTAAATTTTCTACCTACAGGAGGAATATCCATGATTTCAATATTTTCTATAAATTCATTAATTTCTATTGTATCCCTCTAACCATCTTGATTTATACCTCTTCTTTCATCTAAATTTCTTATTACGTCAAAATTCTCCTATACACACTAGATGTTGCATTCTTCTTCCTATCTTAATCTTGCTATTTCATCCAAAATTACTAGCTTATCACTATAGTTACAAGGGAGTACACATTCACTATTACTATTGACCTATTATTCTTTTTCTAGCTTCCTTTAACCCCTAAAAAAACTTGTATTTATAACCAAAGTTTCACATATGAAAGTATCCTTATGCCACATAGTTAAAATTTCCTGTAACCCATTTACAACTACAAAATGTTCCCATTCTATATCATTGTTTCTTATATTGTAGCATCTTTCTTTATTGACTATTTCTAATTTGGTTTCTTGTAAGCACACTACCCCAACCTCCTCCTTATTAATCAATTCTCCTATGATGTTTAAACATATTATCTTCATTAATTGGATTGTCTTTTCTCTTCCTTTAATATTTTCATTTTGCAGTCTCTTTCCTTTGTTTTCTCGATCATCTTTAAAATATTTTCATCCTACTCTGTAAATGTAATTTTGATTTCCTAACCCAATTCGCATAAACTAATAGCCTCTATACTTCCATTTCGTAACCAAAAAAGTCTATTGTTATTATTAATAGCAGAGTCAGGTACAAGTTTATAATTGTATCAATTGTTAACCTCAATTAACTTTGTTGTAGTGGGTTCTTTCACACATAGTGTAGAGAGTCTCGATTGTCTTTTTGTACCTTTGTTGTTTCTCACTTCCACCATCAATTGCGTTTATTGAACACCGTAAACTCTAACAATATTTTCTCAATGAGTACCATGTTGTTGTTCTCTTGGGTTCCTTCAATACCTCCTTAGATTTTGTATTTCTAAAATCTTGTTTATTGATGCCGACACTATAAGAAAATCATGAAATAGAAATCAATTTTAGAGACAAAAAAATAATTAATTGTTACAGTAACTAAATTAGAGACCATTTTAGAAACTAAAAAAAAAATTGATTTTTAAATTAGTTTCTATTATTGTTAAATGGTTTCTAAATTGGTATCTAATAGCTACCAAGATTTTTCTACCAAATTTAGAATCTAAATAATTGATAGTTAAAACTTTGGTAGTTAATTAAATATCAATTTAGAAATTATTTACCAACAATAAAAACTAATTTAGAAACCAAAAAATTTGTTAGTTTCTAAAATTATCTCTAATTTAATCACTAAAACAACTAATTATTTTTTGTCTTTAAAATTGATTTCTATTTCATGATTTTTTTAGTAGTAAGTCCTTAATATCAATGCCTTCATTTCTCATATTCGAACTTTGTTGGAAGTCATTACTAACATGACTATCATAAGACTTTACTTTTCTTAGATATAAAAAAAATACAATTGGTAAGGGAAATTTAAAAGAAAAAATACTTTTTCTCTCTTAATTTTTCTCTCATCCAAAAAAAAAAAATATTTTAGTTAAAAAATAATTATAGCCTTTTATAAAAGGTTAAACACCAAAAGTAAGTTGATCTTATGTAGAACTTTACTTTTCACAAACAAAAATGATTCAAGTAATATACTTTATGGTATGCAGTATTGTTTTTATCACGTGTAGTTTGTTATATATAATATTCTACATCTTAATTATAATGGGATGTAATGTTTATATCATGTGTAGTTTCTTATATATAATATTCTACATCTAAAATTTTAGACTTTTTCAGGGTGTTAATTGATTTTGTTAGTCATAAAGTATAATTCTGAACACTATAAAAAATAATTTAAAATATAAAAATACTAATAAAAAATCCAAAGTGGAAAAAATTCAATTTTTTAATAGAATTTGATATTATATTTAGGTATTTTTCTTTATAAATTATTGAATTTTTTGTTTAGAATAAAATTTCTTTAACTTTTTCATCTCCAGTAAATTTTGTATAATGTGTAATCATTATTCTTTTGTGCTACTTGCTATGATTATCATTGCTTACTATCTAGTACAATAATCACAATCACTTAGTACAATAATAAAAAAAATCATGATATCAAACAAATAATTAATTTTTACATTCTACTCTTATAGTAATGATGAAAGCTATTGTATTGAAGAAATTGTTGGGAAGGTCAAGGAATATATAACTCCTAAACCTTTATATAGTGGTCAAAACCCTGTTGGACTTGACACCTGCATAGAAGAAGTTATGTCACTTTTGGAAATGAAGGCTGATGATAAAACTGTAAGAATGTTGGGCATATATGGACTTGGTGGAATTGGAAAAACGGAACTTGCCAAAGCTTTGTATGACAAAATTGTGCAACACTTTGATGCAGCAAGTTTTCTTTCCGATGTTAGAGAAAAATCAAAC
>Ga0123342_1011118_pt1 | contig 10001 bp, 7 predicted proteins | sample Turbeawhitnodule_FD_89960 | JGI IMG/M metagenome (GOLD analysis project Ga0123342, IMG submission 89960) | Root nodule microbial communities of legume samples collected from Mexico - Turtle bean Mexico white nodule | ecosystem: Host-associated > Plants > Roots > Nodule | place: Mexico: Nepantla...
CACGCCACTTGAAGGATGGTTGGCTTCAAGATGAGTGTTGTTGCCGCCACTTGAGAGACCAAGAATTCACTCAAGATAAGACTAGAAGAGAAGAAGACACAAGTCTCTCTCAATTCACTCACCGATTTGGTAGAGGTCCAATACTCACAAAATCAATCTTATTATTTCAAAGACCTAAACCTTCCTTTTATAATGAGGAGGACCGGTCACAAGTACAAGAGAAGCTTACAATAGAAGCTTTGAAAGGTTACCTTTTAACTCTTCCTATTCTAGCGCCTAAAGGAGAGTGAAGAAGCACCTTTCTAGATCTTTCCTAAAAACTAGCGCCTAAAGGTGCTATACAAAGGACGTGTCTTAGGTTTCCCTCTTTAGCACCTTCCTAAACACTACTCTATATGTTTTACAATTTATACAAAAGAAATTACAAAGAGAGATATTAATTGGAGCCTATTCTTGAATGCTTGTAGTCTTCTTTTAGGCTTGGTCCTCTCTTTATTTAATTTCTTCTTTATTTTTTAGAAGACTAGAAGGAAGAACTTTAAATGCTTGGGTGGATGGCCTCTTCCTCCATTAGTGAAATCCTCTTCTTTTTTTATCTCTATCAAAGACTCTCCCAGCAACCCCGTTGAAGCTCACCCACAGTTTCCAAATTAGGCTTTTGGCTTCAAAAAAATAAAGGAATACATCCACTGATGGCAGATGGCCAAAGTGGTGACACAAAATGGAGAATGCTCGAACAAACGCCCAGTTATTTGGGTGTAGCTGGGCAGGGGCGACGTTGATCTCAGAAAGGAGGGCCCTCTCAAAGTTGGGGAAGGGAAGGCGTAAAAGGAGTTTCTTGAAGATGGTGGAGTAAATGAAACAAAATGGGCCCTCTGGGTCCGACGACTCATCACAACAGACTGGTTCACCCACCTTGCAAGGCACAACTTTGACGAAATTGTCGTGCTCTTTGCCAAAAAGGTAGTGCTTTTCGGGGTGTTCGCTCTTCTTATATGTTATTATGCTTGCATGGGTGGTAAAATTTGAGGTCTCCCCTAACAGGTCACTAAAAGCCTAGGGATATAGGGTTTTGTAGTCCGCGGTTGGGTGATCCAGCTTACAGGAGGAAATCTAAAATAGAGAAGAAAAACAAAATGCAACACTCAGAAGAAGAAATGCATGTGTTTTGGAAAAACAAAGCAAGCAAGCAGAAGAACAGAGAACAACGATCATAGGTGCGAGAAATATAAATAGTCTCAGCGCAGTTATGAGCATATTAAAAAGCATCGAAATGATAGTCCAAAGGCAGTTACAGGGTAAAAAATATACTTTGAAATGATTATCGAAAGGAGACGAGGTGTTTGGAGAGAAGAAAGTAGGGTGTTCGAGGTAGAAATGTTCAAAGAGATATGCGAAGAGGGAATGAAACAGTGAAGGGAGCGTTGATTTGGCCACGTGTACGCTAGTGAGAGAGTATGGTGAAACGTCACCTCGAAGCACTGTGCACGTCCCGTCACCCACTAGACACGTAGGTCACCATAGGCGAGCAGTTAGCCTCTTCACTGGAACAAGTTCCAGCTCGAGCCTGGGGGGCTTGTGTACTGGACCAGACATCGGCATCGGCATCAGACATCGACACCTGTGTGGAGAAGGTCGGCTCGGTGGTCTGGTCGAGATAGTGGGCCACATAAGTGGGCCCCCAAAGATGCGTGCGTTGAAATCCGTATATATGAAAGGCCTGATTAGCGAAAGTGCATGTGGTGTGTATAGTACATTTGGGTTTAACACAAGTAAGTACTCATTAGAAACGCCTAGGCCCAAGAGCGCTAGGGTTTTCAGGGGTTAGCTGCATGCAAGATACGTAAAGGCTAGAACACCTACAGTGACAGATGGGCCTCATGATGCTAGTACACGAGTTGGTACCGTGGCGGCCATGCTGTTAAGATTGTGCACTCCAAGGAGGAATATTATGTGTGGTTGTTACACTAAGATTGTGTAACAATGTAACAAAATGTCTTCCCATCGAACCTACTTTCACTCGAGATAAGGTTCTCGTGAGAGGAGGGTTGTTACAATGAGGTAACCTAAAGTAATCTATAAAAGGGATTTGTGATCCCTGGTAAAGGTACACCGTTTCTAAGACTGAAACTGCTTATGTACATACTTATTGTTTCTATAAGCCCTAAACTGACTTGATCGTCGGAGTGCAATCAACAGGTAGGGCCCCCGCTATTTCAATGAAGCCGCCTTCCAACATCCAAAGGGAAGCACAAAATCCACCAGAAATAGAAGGAGCCACCGCTTGCCTCTGAAGTCCACCGATGACCATGTCAACCGGCAAGAACAGTTATCAATTTTAAATTTTAAACATTGAGTAGTTTTTCATAAGTGGGACGAAACAGTTTATTAAACATGGTTGTTAAATGTGGAACAGTTTGTTAGACATGAAAAGGTTCACTACCTGAAGCAATTTTTCTTTTTTTCTTATCTTCATTTCTCTTAAAAATTATAGTAAACTATAGTTTTTATCTCTTCTTATTATTTGGTTTAGTTGACATCTTTTATTTAATTTGTAATATTTAACATAATTATATATAAATGATAAAAATAAAATTTTTGATACACAGACGTTGTTGCGCCTGTGTTTCCACTAGTATTAATATAAAATAGTTTATATTCTTGTCCCATCATAATTTTTATTAACTTTTACATTGATTTTGAAAATCGTACCTATAAATTTGTAATTCAATTTAATTTTACAATAATATTACATAACTTTTATTTTCTTATAAGTATGACAATAAATAATAATAATAATAATAAATTACATTAATAAGAAACGTGGTAAGTGTAGTTTTATGATAAAATCTTCATAAAATCATACATTTGTTTATATTCTATGAGAATTTCTATCTTTGTTGGCTTAAATACTTGATAAGAAAAGTTCTCATCATATTTTCAAAGCATTTTTTCTCCATTTTGCTTATAAACATAATTTGAATATTTACATATATAATACTTAAGTCACAATTAGTCATAATCACATAGATTGGTCATAAAACATTTTTAGTACAGTGGTTCACCTTATTCGTCCCTATATTTGGGGTCAATATTCAATTTAGTACAGTGGTTTTAAAAAAAAATCAATTTGGTCCCTATGGTTTTTAAAATGTATCCAAATTGGTCATTTCTGTTAAGTCCCACCTTACAGCGTCAAGTGTTGCTTATGTGGCAGAGAGAGTGTTTATGTGGCAGAGAGATGTTTATGTGCAAAGAAAGGTGAGATTAAAAGTTATTATTATTATTATTATTATTATTATTATTATTATTATTATTATTATTGTAAGGGTTGAGAAAAATAGTTTTAATGTAGAATTGGTATAATTAAAATAGCACCTGAATATTTTATTATTAAATTTAAAAGAGCATATAAATAAAAATTCAATTATTCAGGTTTTATTTTAAAAAGAATCATCATCTCTCTAAAACTTATTTTCCTTTTCTCTGCCTTCTCTCTAAGATTCTGATCTCCTCGTTCATCAATTTGATGATCGGAGTCCGCCAATGGACTCCTGGCAGTGAACTCTATAAGTTTGTCCGATCAAAATCTTAGATAGAGTAAGTTCATTTCTGGCTCCTTTTCCTTTGAGTTAGTTTTGATCTGGTTAGGTTTGTCTTTTAGTTTAAGTTTGCTTGTGAGGTTTTTATCTTCAAAATTAGTCTATGATAACTTAGGGTCTTAGTGATATAGTTAGATTTGTGATCATAACTCTGTGGTGCAGGTTAGGCTACCCTTGAGCTTTTGGTGGGTTTGGAGCTCTTAGTGAGCATATGCTTAAGTTCAGGTAAGGGAAGCTAGTTTAAATTGCCAATAGAACCCTAGGTTAGAAGATCTGGATATGGGGTGACGTGGTCACCAATTACAAATTTTGTTGCAGGATTTCTTGTTTTTAGTAGATTGTAATTTGATTGAAATTGAAAGTGTTGTGATTGAGAATTGGATATTTGATTTTAAATGGTTTTGGATTTAGAAATCATATATATGTATAATAACTCAATGATTCAATAAGAATGATTGTATCATGATGAGCATGAACTGTTAATGTAATATGTAGATTTATAAATTTATGAATTGAATGAAATGTTGATTTAGAATCTAACAAGTATAACAAGTTATGCAAAAAAATCTTGCATATCTCGCTCAAGCTAGATAGTTATAGCTCAAGCTAGAATTAATAAATAAAATTTTGGGTGTTCTCAGGTTGTGTTTAGCTCAAGCTAGCAAATTCTAGCTCAAGCTAAAATTTTGGGTGCTCTCGGGTTGGTTTTAGCTCAAGCTAGCAAATTCTAGTTCAAGCTAAAATTTTGGGTGCTCTTGGGTTGATTCTAGCTCAAGCTAGCAAATTATAGCTAAAGTTAGACTCTTTTAAAAAATAATTCTGATATTTTTTTAATATTTACTTTTAAAAGGTTGGTTTATTTCTTTCTGTATAGTTATAAATTATGTAGACTTTTATTTCATGTATATTTAATTGAAAATTTCTTTAATTAGACATTTATATGATTAGTAAATGAATTGTTGTGTGTTTTTGGAAATTCTAAAATTTGGTATGATTTGATTGTTTGATGTTGGATATTGTGAGGTTCAGAATATGAATTTTAATCAAGATATAGTATTTTCAGGGAAGAAAATACCGTGTTAAGATTGTTTAGAATGTGCATTGACTAGGGATTCGTCTAGAAGGAGATATCCTGACTCTTCTGAGATAATGGAATCATATAGATGAAGTTATTCAGGTGGTGAGAGTCGAAGGAGGTTCATATGAATGAGTAAGTTGTTTGAAAAATAACTAACTTGACCTGTTATATGAGTTAACTCTGTCATACTAGGAGAGAGATGATATTGAGATTATTTATGCGCATAGCTGTGTGGATTTCACAGTGATATAGTATGACAAGTGCATATCTCTCAGTCTGATTCAACGCACGAGTCTTCCGGAAGTAGAGTCAAGTGTCTATGTGATGTGAGTCAGTAGAAGGCTGACATGTGAAAGATGAATTATGAAATTTTATAGACACTTAATGATTTGAGAAATTGTATGAGACTTGATGAATTATGTTTATTAATTTGAAATTGAAATCATATATAAATTTTTATATAACTAGCTTACCCTTTGTTTTGTTTTGTGGTTGTTTTTCCTTAATCTGTGATGATCGTGTATTTACACGGGAGCAGATGATGTTACAAGTGATAGAATTTCTCGGTGAGAAGATTGATGATGAAAAATTTATTTTCTTTGAATATTTGTTTTAATTTTATGTACATATTTAAAATCCTATGAAAAGGGATATATGTTGAAACATTATATTAAAGAATTGTAGACATAGTTGTATTATGTTTAAATATTTATTTTGATATTTCAAGCAGATTATGGTTATTAAATATGAGAAAATATAGGGATGTTACAATTATTATTATTGAAAATTTTAACCCTAAACCCTAAATTCTTAACAAAGTCACGTCTAAATTTGCAATAATAATAATAATAATAATAGTAATAATAATAATAATAATAATAACTCTCAATCACACATTTTCTCTCCATATAAACATCTCTCTCTACCACATAAATACTATCTCTCTGCCACGTAAACACTATCTGTCTGCCACATAAGTAACACTTGACGTCGTAAGATGGGACTTAACGGAAATGACCAATTTGGATACATTTTAAATAACATAGAGACCAAATTGATTTATTTAAAAACCATTGTACTAAATTGAATATTGACCCTAAATGTAGGGATGAATAAGGTAATTAAATCAATCATACATTTGTTTATCTTCTATGAGAATTTCTATCTTTGTTAGCTTAAATACTTGATAAGAAAAGTTCTCATCATATTTTCAAAGCATTTTTGTCTCCCTTTTGCTTATAAACATAATTTGAACAATAGAAGATGAATACTACAAAATGAAAAGATCCAAGTCCAGAGATGATTAAACCTCAATGGACACAGTTCATATGTATGGAGAGTGTATTTGAAAATCAAATACATGTAAAAGACATAAAGATTTCATCAAAGCAAATATTTACAAATCCAACGTCTACTACGTGGAGGATCATGAACAATTGGTGTTGGGATTTGTTAAATCCTTTTTGCTCAGCAATCGGACCGAGTCAACTGTAGTACATTTGAGGGTTGTCGTATCCATAGAGAATTAATGTTTATCGCAGTAGAGATAACTTTCAAGATGAAGTGATGTAAAAACAAAGGTCTATTGCATATATTTTATAAACAACTAATTATAATAACACCATGATAATATTTAGATAAAAGAGGTGAAGCTTTAACAAAACACTAAAGTAAAGGAATAACAATATAACAAAAATGTTGGGATTGAAAGAGCTTTGTCAATCCCTTTTATTATTGTTATTTATAAATGTTATGTTTATTCAAACTTCTCGTTCCTTATGGCCAAAACAAGTCGATTCCTCGCGTGAGGTTATCTAAAACCATAAACTATCTCAATCAATTCCTTGCATTGTTATAACTTATTTATGCATTAAGAAATTTATCATAGTCTTAGCTTCGCGCTCTGTAGCCATTGAGTCTTATGGCTGGTTGGTTAGGATTCAGATACATGAAATCGTCTTCCAACCTCATTCATGCTCCATGGACAATCAATGGTCGTTCTTCACCATTGAGCATTAAGCATATCGCCAAACCCGAGGAATTTGAATCTTAAATAATAAAAAAACAAGCCTTCGTAAACAACAATAACTTAAGGAATATCACATTACTTTTCAATCTGAATAAGGTAGAAATTAGCAACTCATAATAAAATCTTACAAGTTAATAATAAAGTATGAGAAGCTAAAGAACAACAAACATGGATCCTTGAATGTTTTTGGCCAACTTAGGCTTTGGATCCTTTTCTCCAAAGTTTGTCTAAGCTTCAACCTTGAGGTTTCTCCTTTAGACCTTTCTCAAGGCCTTTTGGTTTGTCTTCTTCTCTATTCTACCTTTCAATGGTTTGGAATGCTGTCTTGAGATCCCTTTTTATAGAATTTCATAATGGAGCTTCAAGGGATTCATGAGATTTGGTATTCGCTCAGCGTAGGCCAATCCACTCAACGGATTCACTTTCTTCAACTAACAAAATCTTTTGGGCTTTAAGCCCATTTCTTGAATTTCTTAAATTTCTTGGGATTCTCAAACTCAACATTTGCCAAAGATTCGTCCCAAGTTGATCCTAATGCTTTGCTTTTCGTGGTCATGAAGTAAATTTGACTCAGGCTTGGCTTCAAGCAAAATCTCTTTCCTTCCATTTTTTGTGTCAGAGGTCTTCAAGCCTTTCTAAAGCGAATTTGGGTCAGAATTAATTAGAGCATCAACGTTCAAATCAAATATAGTTAAAGAAACATTTTGAAATGTTTAAGAAGACTCAAGAATGTGCATATTACATCAGAGCAAAAGTTTTTATATCCAGCGTCTAGCACATTGAAGAAAAACAACAATGTGGCAGATTGAGTTGTTACTCAAAGTTATAAAGATTAAAGTTCCAACATTCATATTAGGGGAAGATAAAGAAAGTTTTTGAAAATTCATACACATGAAGATCAATAAAAGCAACAGTCCCCTTGGATGTAGCCCTTGTTGGTGGGTGAACCAATATAAATTTAAATATATCTCTACCTCTCTCTATACTCCTTGATTGATTACTACCTTGATTCCTAATATTTTGTGAATAAAGTTTGGGCTCCATTCACCCCTCCCCCCTTAGAGCCAATTGAACCTTAAGCACTTTCTAGGGATGGTAAGAAGGGATATGAATCCCACGTATTAGGAGGTTTACCCTTGGTCTGCTCAATATGTGAACATGTGACATATATACAATATTGGCATTGTGTGAGTCTAGTTAGATGTTATTACCCATGATGGTGTGTGATTTGGAGTCCTTAAGGACATCACATCCTAGAAATATCCATGTTCTCAGGATACAGCCGACTTGGGATGTGTTTACATAGTCATTTGTCAAAGTGTGTTTTGTGGCAATTTGGGTATGAGAAAACCATTCCTCAACCTCCCTTGTCATTTGAAGGTGTTGTGGTTGTCATAAATGATAGGTTGTTGCATTTTGTCGACCACCTTGTTACGGGTGTGACATTGGCTACACATGCATTTGTGTGTCTAGTCGGATACATGCAGTAGTCTGAATTGTGTCACACTTGTACATACTTCATGGGATGAAGGAAGATTAGATGTTTGCATTACCGCATCGTTGAGTGCATAGTCTGGGTGATGGTGAGACACAACCCGCGTCACAATAAGAGATTCGGTGATCAATAATTAATCTTGTTTTATATCTATTATTTTTTTATTGTGGTTATTTATTTTAATATATTCAGTAACTAATGTCATTTCACTAAATGTTGGATATATTCAAGAGGATCATCGACATTTTGCAATGCATGATTGACTATGGACATGTTTCAAAAGGTACTCCAACATGAGAGAGAACCAAAAATACACTCTAGTTAGCATGTGGTATCATGGGTAAGGAGATCATTTATATTAAACGTCCACATGTACAAAGAGGCACAATATATAATAAAAATACAAAAAGTTTATATCTGCTGATAAAAAAAAAAACAAAAAGTCTATATCAAATTGTATAATCTAAAATAAAAATAAATTTTTTAAATTATATAATCCAAAAATAAACATGTATTCTGAATTGTATATTCCAGAATACAAATTTCTAAAGAGTAAAAGTAAAATTTCAATCTTTTTGGAGGTACAACTTTAAAATATGGGGGCTAGAGAATGGAATAGCCTTTCAATATTCTTTCGGTTCAGGAATAAGACTGTTTCTTCCTGCACCTCCATATCTTCTTATGCCACCTCCATACACAACATGAAAATACATTTTTCTCCTTCTTGTGTCACCCCCATAGAATAATCCGGAAACTCATTTGAAAAAAAACTTTCGGATTATATAATTCATAAGCTAAATAAGACTTCCGAATTATGTAATCCGGAAAGTAATCATGTATCTAAAAAAAGACTACCGGATTATGTAATCCAGAAGGTAATTACAAATTTAAAAAATGACTTTCGGATTACGTAATCCGGAATACTATAAAGGGGCAATTTCGAAAATTTGAAAATTTATGGAGGTGAGAAGAAGGTATGGAGGTGCAGGAAGAAACAATCCAGGAATAAATGTCCCAGAAAAGTATTAAAAACCCAATTTAAAACACAGTACGTCACCAAGAGGGTATGTCATGGCCCAATAATTCTCAGTATGATTAAGCCCAAATTAACATTGTCAAAAGTTTTACCAGTTAAAAAAAAGTTCTATTAGTTTTAATTGTTAGTGGCGGAATTTAAAAAAAAAAAGTTGTAGGAAGAATTTAAAAAACGTATATAGTGATTATTTTTTAGTGAAGAAATGATTTTAAAAAATATTTAATTAAAAAATGACTTGAAAAAAAATTATATTCCCTTTAGAACAACGTAGATACTAGTTAGTTGGTACGTAACTTGAGCATATTCACTTTATATTGTGCTTACGTAAAATTTTTATTTTACAAAACAATAATAACAACAATTATTTTTTTTTCCAACCAATGATAAACTTGAAATTATGTTGGTGATAAAAGAGCTTAGATTTTCATTGCTTGATTGTGAAGTAGAATGAAACAATTTGACTTTTCCACCTTCTTTGATGGAAGAGGATCAAGCACCACTTCAAAGGAAGGTCATACACAAAGATATATAGGGTCAACTACAAGGACAACGACCAAGAGGCTAGATGAGGATTGGGACACTGCCACTGATGGCAGAGAAACTTACCTTTACATGTTCCAAGAAGTCCAAAATCAAGCGTAGCATAGTCTTTAAATTCTTGTCAAAGTAGTATAGAATTTCCTTTTGTAAAATTGTTTAAATTGTAATTAGGATAAATGTTGGTTTCTAAAAACCAACCTAAGTTAGCTTACGGTTTCTAG